>Ga0265293_10007119_pt1 | contig 17443 bp, 13 predicted proteins | sample Munlanlewell138R_FD_192505 | JGI IMG/M metagenome (GOLD analysis project Ga0265293, IMG submission 192505) | Leachate microbial communities from a municipal landfill in Southern Ontario, Canada - Leachate well 138R | ecosystem: Engineered > Solid waste > Landfill > Unclassified | place: Canada...
ATCGCCCATAAAAATTTGGGCCGGATAGGAATTGTACCAAAGAAAACCTACTGTTGCACCAATAAAAGCTGCAATAAAAACGGTAAGTTCACCCACATTAGGGATATACATAATATTCAGGTAGTCGGAGTAGATAATATTACCACTGACATATGCCAGTACACCCAGTGTTGCCCCGCTGATAGCTGCCGTACCGGTTGCCAGACCATCGAGGCCGTCGGTAAGGTTGGAGGCATTTGAAACTGCAGTTATGATTAAAATGATGGCTACTGCATATACCAGCCATTTAAGCCAGGAAGCAGCATCTCCGGCGAAGGACACCAACCAGGAATAATCAAATTCATTCTTCTTAATGAAAGGCAAGGTTGTTTTGGTTGATTTCACCTCTTCTGTAACAAATTGCAGCTTCTGTTCTCCAGTAACCGGGTCAATAACAATCTCACGCAAATCGGTTCCACTTGAACTTTTCACATGTTCCCGCACGATTACTTCATCACTTAGGAAGAGAGTAACCACGACTATAAGGCCCAGGCACACCTGCCCCATAATTTTAAACCGGGCAGCCAGACCTTTTTTGTTTTTCATAAAAACCTTGATGTAATCATCAACAAAGCCAATTATCCCCAGAAAAATGGTGGTTATAAGCATGAGCAGAATGTAGATATTATCAAGCCGGGCAAATAGAATAGTGGGTATGACGATTGCAAGCAGGATGATTAATCCGCCCATTGTAGGAGTTCCCCTTTTTTGAGTCTGACCTTCCAGGCCCAGGTCGCGGATTTCCTCTCCGATCTGTTTCTTTTTGAGAAAACGGATCATTTTTTTTCCGAATGCAGTAGTGATGATCAACGACAAGATAATCGCAGCCCCGGAACGAAATGAGATGTACTGAAACATGCCCACTCCGGGAATATTTGTATCAGAAAGCCAATCATATAAATAATAAAGCATAATATCTACTTATCAATTCTCCAAACCAAAACATTTTCTTATCTCTTCCACATCATCGAAATGATGTCTGACGCCCATCACCTCCTGATAATTTTCGTGTCCTTTACCGGCTACCAGGATGATATCTCCTGGTTTAGCAATCATTACCGCTGTTTTTATTGCTTCCCTGCGATTTTCAATAGAGATCACCCTTTTCTTATGTTGTGTTTCAATACCGGCCTCCATATCTTGTATTATCTGAGCCGGGTCTTCTGATCTGGGATTGTCTGAAGTGAGAATAACTTTATTGCTCCCCAGCACAGCTTCCCTGGTCATTTCAGGCCGTTTGGTTTTATCGCGGTCACCGCCGGCACCCACCACGGTAATTATCTGTTCATTTCCTGAACGAATACCCTGGATGGCAGTAAGCACATTTTTCAATGCATCGGGTGTGTGGGCATAATCGACAATGGCTAAAACACCATCTATACTTCTTAGGGTTTCAAACCGGCCTTTAACCGGTTCCAGGTTGCTGATGCATGTCAGCACCTCCTCTTTTTCCTGTTCCAGAGTAACAGCTGCGGCATATACTGCGAGCAAATTAGAGGCATTAAATTTCCCGACAAACCGCGTCCATACTTCCCGGCCATCCAGGTTTAGCTGCATACCGTTAAAATGTGTTTCAAGCACTTTGCAGCGATAATCGGCCATACTCCGGTTTGAATAGGTGATGATCCGGGCCTTGGTATTCTGCACCATGACCATACCGTTTTTGTCATCCACATTTGTCAACGCAAAAGCAGCAGGTGACAGCTGGTCAAAAAAGCCTTGTTTAGCTTTTAAATATTGTGCAAAAGTTTTATGATAATCAAGGTGATCGTGAGTGATATTGGTGAAAATTCCTCCGGTGAAATGAATGCCAGCTATGCGTTGTTGATGAAGGGCATGTGAGCTAACCTCCATGAAACAAAACTCACAACCGGAAGCTGCCATTTTGGCCATAAGCTCCTGAATTTTCAGGGCATCGGGCGTTGTGTGTGTTGCAGGTTCTTTCTGTTCCTGAATTCGGTATTCAATGGTTGAGATCAGTCCTGCCTTGTATCCAAGTGCCCGGAAGAGATTAAAAAGCAGGGTAGCGATGCTCGTTTTTCCATTGGTTCCCGTGACCCCGACAACCTTCATTGTTTTTGAGGGAAACTGGTAAAAAGCAGAAGCCAACCATCCGGTCGTTTTGATTGAATCAGCAACGATAACAACCGGCACCAGGGTTGGACATAAATCAGGAAAATCTTCACAAAAAACAGCAACAGCTCCGTTATCCATTGCTTTCTGTATAAATTGGTGTCCGTCAGCATGAAGTCCCCGCTGAGCAATAAAAGCAGAACCCTGCTGAATCTTACGTGAATCAGACTCAATGGCAGTGATCACGGGATTTCCTTGTCCCCTGACCTCAAGATAATCGATATGTTTCAGCAGTTCTTTTAACTTCATAATCATCCCAATGTAAGATATACAAATTCGCCCCTTGTCAGCCGGGTCCCGGGTTGTAGGGATTGAATCCTGACTTTCCCCAATCCTTTCATTTTAACTCTTAGTCCTGCATTTTCGAGAATAAACACAGCATCGGCTGCACCCATCCCCCGAACATCGGGAACTAATCCGGCAGGAATTTCCATCTCATCCAGCATCAGCATATCGTTTTGTTTTTTCACTGAAGCCAGAGTAGTTGTTGGCTTTCCGGTAATACTTGTTATATTCAGATCCTCTGCAACGCGAAGGATACAATCAACAGCGCCGTTTTTAACATCGGGGGTTATTAGCATTTCAGGAGTTTCCTGTTCATCGGAAGGTTCTTCAAACAGGTTTCTCACAGCATACACCCGTTCAGCGATCTCTTTAAAAACCGGTCCGGCAACTGAACCTCCATAGTATGCACCACCGCGGGGGTTATTAATGGTAACGATCAGTGAAAATTTAGGATCATCTACGGGAAAATAGCCGGCAAAAGAGGCCAGGTACATTCCTTTCTGATAACCACTTGTGCCTGTTGCCACCTGAGCTGTTCCTGTTTTTCCGGCAAGTTTAAACCATGGATTTTGCAGTGATCTGCCTGTCCCTGTTTCGCAAACAGCCTCGAGCATTTTTTGCGCTTTTCCCACCGTTTCGCGGGTTGCAATCATCGGATTTAACACTTCTGTTTTGAATTGCCTGACCAACATCCCTTTGTCCCTGATTTCTCTCACCAGCATGGGTTTAACCATACGCCCATCATTGGCCACAGCATTATAAAATGTAAGGATCTGCAGGGGAGTCATTTTCGACTCATAACCATACGACATCCATGCCAGTGTGGTACCCCACCAATCGGGATCGCCCGGATATTTAAAAAACGGTTTCCCTTCCCCTTTAAGTTCCAGGCCCAAAGGTTTATTCAGTCCGAAGCCATAGATTCTGTCGACAAACTTTTTAGGATTTCGTTCATATGCTGAAGTGATTATTTTGGCCACTCCCACATTGGATGATTTTTCGAAAATTTTCATCACCGTCATTTTCCCATGTCCGCCGTAGCGATAGTCGCTGTCGTATATTGATCTTCCAAAGTACTCCCATACTCCATTTCCTGTATCATAAACATCACAGGTATCGATGAGGCCATCCTCCATTGCAGCCATAAGTGAAACCAGCTTAAATGTTGACCCAGGCTCATAACAACCCTGGTTCCCCAGCGCATAGTTATAATTTTCGGTATATCCATCTTTCTCCCTTCCCAGGTTGGCAATCGCTTTTATCTCTCCAGTTTCAACTTCCATAAGAATAGCAGTTCCCCAGTCAGCATCATGTTTTTCCAGGTTGCGTCGCAGGGCACTTTCAGCAATGTCCTGCAGTTTTACATTCAGGGTGGTAATAACGTCCATTCCATCCTCTGGTTCAATTTCGGTGCGTGTCACCCATCTGCCGGAGAGGTTTTCGCGATAGCTGATACCTTCTTTCCCTTTCAGGTACTGCTCATACGCACCTTCGAGTCCTGTGTAACCTATGTTTCCATGCACCCCACCATAAGCCCCTTTATTCAGGTCGCCAATAGTCCTCAGGCCAAGAGATCCCAAGGGAGTAATGCGTTGGTTTTCCTGTTCAATAATCATACCTCCGCCAAACCGGCCCCTCCTGAGAATAGGAAATTTCTTCATCTGCTGCAATTCCTGGTAATCAATTTTTCTCGGGGTAAGCATAAATCCCCTGTTTCCATTTCGAAAAGCAGCATTGAGGCGTTGATTGTATTCACTTCTGGAAGCATTTTCAAAAAAACGGGACAGGTAATATGCCAAAGAATCACTCTCCTGGCTATACACCCTTTTTACCCCTTCGGCAGCCAGATCAATCCGGACATAATATCCCGGAACCGAGGTAGCCAACACACTGCCATCATCGGCACAAATATTTCCCCTTGTCGGGTCTACACGAACTGTATTTTCTTTCAGATTTTTTGCAATTTGTTCCCAGCGGTCGTTTTTAATTTTCTGAACAGAGATCATTTTATAAACAACCACTAATCCAAATATCAAAAGAAAAAAATAGATAATGGCAATCCGGGATACTATCGATTTCCTAATTTCCATTTCCGTTTATTTTTTTTGATTACAATTTTCTTTGGCGGACTTACAGGTTCATGTAATCCGATGTTCGCCGCTTCAACTTTCTCAACCACTTCCGAAGGCCGGCTGGCATCCATAAGTCGAGCAGAAAGAGTTACTGATTCAGAACGGAGTTCGTCCAGAGTTTCCTGCATTTCCTGAATTTGCCGAATGGTTCGTTCCGACCAATTCCTGTTGGTAATGAGCACCAACGCGAAAAATGCAAGAAGTCCCAGAAAGGGTAATTGCCGGGTTACCCGTTCATCGGTAAGAATGGTTCCACCTAACAATGACTTCATCCCGGGTTTTCTTCTGCTATTTTTTGCGGTTTCTCTCATTTCACTTTTTTTCAGCAATTCGCAATTTGGCACTCCTGGCTCGCGGATTCTCCTTTAACTCATCGGCTTGTGGAACAATCACTTTTCTGTTAACCATCCGGAATGGAACCTGCAGATTTCCGTAAAAATCTTTTTCTACCTTCCCTTCGAAGTTTCCGGTTTTCAAAAAATTCTTACAAATTCTGTCTTCCAGACTGTGATAGGTTATCACGACCAGACGGCCTCCCGGTTTGAGCACTTGCAGTGCCGATTGCAAAAACTCTTTCAAGGCTTCCATCTCATCATTCACTTCAATGCGCAAAGCCTGGAATACCTGAGCCAGGTACTTATTCTCCATGGCTTTCGGAGCACAGCGAGAAGCAATCTCTTTCAACCGGGTGGTGGTTTTGATAAGACTGACGTTGCGTTCCCGTATTATCTCAGAAACAAGACGCCATGCATTCTTTATTTCACCATAAAGCCTGAACAGCGTAACCAGCTGATCTTCCGGATAAGTATTGATAATATGGGCAGCATTCACTGTACTATTGCGGTTCATTCGCATATCCAGCTTCCCGTCAAACCGAAAAGAAAAACCACGCTCCGGCACATCAAAATCATGGGAAGAAACTCCTAAATCGGCAAATACTGCATCAATACTGGTGACCTGGAAAAACCGGAGAAAATTCCGGATATACCTAAAATTATGACGGATAAAAATTAACCGATCGTCATGTATCACCTGCTCTTCCACATCCCCATCCTGGTCGAAGGCAAAAAGCCTTCCGTTCCCCAGCTCCTCCAGTATAAGAGCCGAGTGTCCTCCTCCGCCGTAGGTAGCATCTACCACGTGTGCCCCGGGGAAAAGGTTCAGTCCTCTGATACTTTCCTCAGGCAGTACAGGTATGTGGTAAATTGCTTTCATCTATTCTGTTGGCTTTTGTTTCCTCTTCTCTTTGAAACGCTGTGCAAAGGTGGATTTATCCATACGTTGACTTTCGTAAACCTCCAAATCCCAAATGCGAATGGAACGTCCCATCCCAATAATCCTGGCATTCTTCTTTAAACTACTGTAATCCAAATATTCAGAAGGAAAATGGATACGACCGTTTGGCGCCATCCCCACCTTGATGAAATTCTCATAAAAAAATTGAAGAAATTCATCGTCTTCTTCGTCGAAAGGATCAAGTGTACTTTTGAATGCTTCTACTCGGTCTTTCCAAAATCTCTCAGGATATATATCCAGACAATTCTTAAAAAGATTCCGCTCAATGACAATGGGCTCATTTGCCATCTCTCCCATCTCCTTTTTAAAAGCCGACGGAAGAACAATTCGCCCTTTGTCATCGATAGTTGCGCTATATGTACCCGTAAATTCTGTCATTCTCCGCAAAAGCGTTAAATTCACCTGATTAAAATAAATTGTTTTCTAAGGCATCAGCTGGAACTCGCATTTATTTTCATCATGCTCGTTTCAACTCGTAAAAATAAGAATTTATTCCAAATGATTCCACTTCATTCCACTTCATTCCACATCGTTAAAACAACAACAGTTGTTAAAAAATTGTTGATGAAGTGTTCAAAAATTCAAAATTCATGTTGACAAAAACACATAAAATACACTAATACAACAAATTAATGTCGAGTACAATTTTGCGCACAATAGTTGATAACTCGGTAATAACTCGACAAAAACGGTTAAAAAGAATTACTTAGAGGTTAAAAATTTTTGAGGAAGAGTAAAAAATCAATGTGAGATGATAAAAATGTATCTGGATTCGATTTACTTTGTAATGTCTCTAGAATAACAAGAAGTGTTCAAATTTAATGGTATTTTCATAATGAATTGGGGCTGTCTGCATAGATTTTCTTTGATATTTTCAGCTCATTTCATGTATGGTTTAATGAAACCAACAGGTGTTTGACAAACACAGGCAATGATGAAAAAAGATGGAAGAAGGGAAGACAACAACATTTAAACCTATCAATATCCGGGAGGTTTTTCAATCGAAAAGTCCATCACTTAGTCGGTTGATACCTGGATTTATTTATCGGTACATCAACCGGATCATGCATATCGATTTCATCAATGATCTGTTGCAGCGAAACGGGCATTTAAGAGGGATAGCCTTTATCGACCAGGTTGTCAGGGAATTTCAGGTAAGGGTACATCTTCATGGTACGGAAAACATCCCCAATGAGGGACGTTTTATATTTGCCAGCAATCATCCTCTTGGCGGATTTGATGGATTGTTATTACTCAAAACGGTAGATGAAAAGCTGGGAGATGCCAGGTTTCTGACCAATGATATCTTGTTGAACATTCCCCAGCTAAGAGAGGTATTTGTTCCTGTAAACAAGCATGGCGGGCATAGTCGTCAGGCAGCCAGGCTTCTGAACGAAGCCTATTCATCATCCGCACAGATACTGATCTTTCCATCAGGGCTGGCATCCAGAAAGGAAGCAGGAAAAATTGCAGACCTGGAGTGGAAAAAACATTTCATTTCAAAATCGACACATTACCAACGTGATGTGATTCCGGTTTTTGTTAGTGGCAGAAACAGCAATCGTTTTTATCGCCTGGCCAACATCCGGAAATTATTACATCTCAAATGGAACCTGGAGATGTTTTTCCTGCCCGATGAAACCATGAGACACCGGAACACCGATGTTCATTTATACTTTGGAGAACCTGTTGCTTACCAGATTTTCGATCGTTCAAAAACCCAACAGGAATGGGCAGAATGGGTGAGACAGAAGGTTTATCAGCTCCCTGATCAATTCACTAATCCAATTTTATAAGCATGCGGAAACCATTGTCCATCAATTTTGCTATTTTTGCGCTCCTTATTTTACAGGAAATACGACAAATGAAACAACCTTGACAATTTATCGGGGCAAACGGGTAGAATCATAATGAATTACGAATTAGGAATTACAAAACGAGCATGATCAAACGAACACAAACGACCAGGATTATAATGGTACGAGTTTCATCAAAATACAATTAAGTATTCTGTCGAATACCTTTAAAATATACGATAAAGATGAGGTAAATACCTTAGAAAATATACAATTTTAATGAAATGAAAAATATTTTATCACCCATTTCAAAAGATCAGATCCTTGCTGAGCTAACATCCGACAAGTTATTGCGAAAAACGAACAAAGGAGGAAATGAGATTTATGTGATTACTCATAGTGATTCTCCTGGTGTTATGCATGAAATTGGTCGGTTGCGTGAGCTGACATTCCGGGAAGCAGGTGGTGGAACCGGTAAGGAGACTGACATTGACCCATTTGACGTGGCAGCATATCCTTATAAACAATTGATTGTTTGGGATCCCGATGCGCAGGAAATATTGGGAGGATACCGTTATATGCTTTGTGCTGATGTGCCTGTCGACCAAAATGGAGAGGTACAGATGGCGACATCCGAATTGTTTCATCTTTCTAAAAAATTTATACAAGAATACCTCCCACATACCTTGGAACTGGGACGTTCTTTTGTCCAACCCCAATACCAGTCGAGCCGGTCAGGAGCGAAAGCACTCTTTGCACTCGACAACCTCTGGGACGGTCTGGGAGCACTTACAGTTGATCATTCCGAAATCAAATACTTTTTTGGCAAGGTAACCATGTATCAACATTTTCATAATGAAGCCCGCAATCTGATTCAATATTTCTTTAAATTATATTTCCGCGATAAGGAGAACCTGGTTTACCCCAAGAAACCGGTTGAATTCGATTACAATGAAGAAGAGATGAGGTCAGTATTTATCGGGAAAGATTACAAGGAGAATTACCGAATTTTAGCGCAGCATGTAAGACAATTCGGGGAAAATATTCCACCATTGATCAATGCCTACATGAACCTTTCCCCATCAATGAAAAGCTTTGGAACAGCCATCAACGACACCTTTGGTAATGTTTTGGAAACAGGAATTATTGTTACCATTAAAGATATTTACCAGGTAAAATATGACCGGCACATTGAAACTTATATCCAGGACAAGAACAACGACGAGTGGGAGTCTCCTGAATAGATAGGTGATTACTTCAGGGGGGCGGCAAACTTCTGAACATCTTCAGCAGTAATTTGCCGGTCACACAAAATGATCAATCGTTCGATCACATTTCTGAATTCCCGGACATTTCCTGTCCAGGTTATTTTTTGCAATTCAATAACTGCCCCATCGGTGACAGATTTTTCAGGCATTCCGTATTCACCACAGATAAGTCGGATAAAATGTTTGGTCAGCAGTGGAATATCCTCAATTCGTTCGTTCAATGAAGGTACATGTATTAAGATAACGCTGATTCTATGATAAAGATCTTCCCTGAATCGACCGCTTTCTATTTCAGCTGAGATATTTTTATTGGTAGCAGCGACAACCCGCACGTCTACTTTTATGGGCTTATCGCCTCCCACCCGGGAGATCACATTTTCCTGCAGGGCTCTCAGCACCTTCGCTTGAGCTGACAAGCTCATATCTCCGATCTCATCCAGGAAAAGGGTACCTCCATTTGCCTGTTCAAACTTTCCCTTTCGTTGTTTTACGGCCGAAGTAAACGACCCTTTCTCATGGCCGAACAACTCACTCTCAATCAATTCAGAAGGAATCGCGGCACAATTCACCTCAACAAAAGAGCCTGAGGCCCGGTTACTTTGATCGTGAATACGACGGGCAACCAGTTCTTTCCCTGTACCATTTGCTCCTGTAATTAATACCCGGGCATCGGTAGGCGCCACACGATCGGCCATCTCAAGGATATTCCTGATCGCTTTGGATTCACCAATAATTTCAAATTTCTTACTGACCTTTTTCTTCAGGATCCGGGTTTCATTAACCAGATTTGATTTGTCCATTGCATTGCGTATGGTAATCAGCAGCCGGTTCAGGTCAAGAGGTTTTTCTATAAAATCGTATGCCCCTTTTTTAATCGATTCAACAGCAGTATCGATATTCCCATGGCCCGAAATCATGATAAGCTGAGAGTCGGGAGCCTGTTCGTTCATATGTTCCAACACCTCAATGCCATCCATTCCTGGCATTTTAATATCACAAAGTATGATGTCGTAATCTGTGTTTTTAACCATTTCCAACCCCTTTTTCCCGTCTTCAGCAAGATCTACTTCATATTTTTCATATTCCAGAATATCCTTTAGTGTGTTTCGGATACTACGTTCATCATCAATAACAAGTATTTTCGACATAAACCCTATTTTAATTAATTACTTCAATGACAGCACACGCTGTTTAGTTCGCTTCTAAAATCTGGAATAATTCATCCAATCGGGGGGTAAGAATAATTTCGGTTCTTCTGTTCATCTGCCGGGCTTCCGGACTCTTTTCAGGAATCAGGGGAAGGTATTCACTTCTACCGGCGGCTATAATTCTTTCCGGATGAAGTTGAGCATTTTGAGTCAGGATTTTTGTTACCGCTGTTGCCCGCATCACGCTAAGGTCCCAATTATCTTTCACATCACCTGATCCACGCATAGGAACATCATCGGTATGACCTTCCACCATAATACTGATATCGGGGTTTTCAGCTAACACATTGCTTAAGTCACGCAAAGCCATCTGCCCATTCGGATCAACATCCCATCTTCCCGTTTTAAACAACAACTTCTCTTCCATGGAAACAAATACCTTCCCGTTTTTTTCAAATACGGTAAGTCCCTCATCGGCAAAACCTGTAAGTGCCTGCATAACCTTATCCTTCAGCTCAGTAACTGCCTGTTCTTTCTGAGCCAGTATCTCCTGCAGTTCAATCAGGCGGGTATTCCGTTCCTGCAACTCTCTTTCTGCCTCCAGGAGCCTCTCTTCCCGTTGATTTAAATCGTGGCGTGCAACCTGTAATTCCTCCAGCAACATTTCAATTTCAGAAGTACTCCCCGTCTTTAAAATATCAAGCTGACGGTTCAGGTTTTGCATGTCAATTTCAAGTCCGGCATTTCTTTGTCGTTGAACATTTAAATTATATAAAGCTTCTTCCACCCGGGAGTTCAGATCCTTATTTCGATCCGAAAGGTTTTTATTTGTACTTTCAAATTCCCGGTTGGCGGTTTCAAGTCGTACATTCGACTGTTTTAACAGCTCAATTTCCTGCTGTGCGTTCTTTAAATCTTGCTGAACACCAGTATGTTGCTTTAATGAAACACATGATGAAAAAAACAAAACTCCGGCAAAAAATAAAAAAAAGTGGGTTGTTCTCATCTTTTATAACTTAATTTCCGGCTAAATTTACCTTTTTTATGGCTACAGAACAAATGTGATGCCATTCATTTTAATTTGAACAAAACAGCCTGTGTAAATTGTTGTATCTTTGAAAATATTTTAGAGGATCATGGTAAAAGTAAAAGAAAAGTTACTGGGGAAGGTAAACAATCCCTCTGATTTAAAGAAGTTACGACCAAATGATCTCCCGGAATTATGCAGAGAGCTGCGGGAATTTATTATTGATGAAGTTTCTGCTAATCCGGGTCATTTTGGTGCAAGTCTTGGGGTTGTGGAGCTTACTGTCGCTTTACACTATGTATTCAATACTCCCTACGATTTGATCATTTGGGATGTTGGTCACCAAGCATACGGGCATAAAATATTAACCGGCAGGCGGAACATTTTTAACACCAACAGAAAATATAAGGGAATAAGCGGATTTCCCAGAAGGGAAGAAAGCGAATACGACACCTTTGGAACCGGACACTCATCGACCTCCATTTCAGCGGCACTGGGGATGGCCGTGGCATCGGATTTAAAAAATGAAACCGAACGAAAAATTATTGCAGTTATTGGGGATGGGGCCATGACAGGTGGAATGGCCTTTGAAGCACTTAATAATGCAGGCGCAAGTAAGACCAACCTGCTGGTGATCCTCAACGACAACAATATGGCTATTGATGCCAACTCCGGTATTATCAGCCAGTACCTGCTAAATATTTCTAAATCGCACGCTTATAACCGGGTTAAAAAAGAAGTATGGGAAGGATTGGGTAAACTTGACGGATTCGGAAAAACTACCCGTAAAATTATTCAGAAAAATCAACATGCCCTGAAAAATATCCTGTTCAAAGAAAACAACCTGTTTGAAGCATTCGATTTCAGATATTTTGGACCAGTCGACGGCCATGATGTAAATTATCTGCTCGATGTGTTATCCGACCTAAAAGAAATTCCTGGTCCCAAACTGCTGCATGTGGTAACCAAAAAAGGAAAAGGATTTTTACAAGCTGAAATAAACCAGACTAAATTTCATTCTCCCGGGTTATTCAACAAAAATACCGGAGAGCTTTACAGCTGTGGTTGCTCCATAGAAAAATCAACCAAATTTCAAAATGTATTTGGAGAAACCCTGCTTGAGCTGGCCGAAAAGAATTCAAAAATAATTGGCATAACTCCTGCCATGTCTACCGGGTGTTCTATGGACCTTATGATAAAAAAAATGCCGCACCGGGCTTTTGATGTAGGTATTGCCGAACAACATGCAGTGACATTTTCTGCAGGGCTTGCCACCCAGGGGATGGTGCCATTTTGCAACATCTACTCTACTTTTATGCAGCGTGCGTATGACCAGGTAATCCATGATGTGGCCGTGCAGGATTTACATGTGGTATTTTGTCTCGACCGCGGCGGACTGGTGGGGGAAGACGGACCAACACACCACGGAGTTTTTGACCTGGCTTATATGCGACTTATTCCCAACATGATCGTCTCAGCCCCCATGGATGAATCAGAATTGAGAAACCTCATGTACACAGCTCAACTGGAAGAGAATAACCACCCGTTTTCTATTCGCTATCCAAGAGGTTGTGGTGTAAAACCCGACTGGAAAAAGCCATTCAAAAAAATTAAAATCGGAACAGGACGTCAACTCACCAAAGGAGACGATCTAGCCATCCTGACCATTGGGAAAGCAGGAATTTTTACTGAAAAAGCAGTAAAAGCGCTGACTGAAGATGATATCCATGTTGCTCACTACGACCTGCGTTTTGTAAAACCACTGGATAAAAAACTATTATCTGCTGTTTTTGAAAAATACAAAAAAGTGTTAACCATAGAAGATGGCATAATAAATGGAGGATTTGGCAGCGCTGTCCTTGAATTTATGGCTGAACACAGTTACTCTGTAGAGATAAAAATTTTAGGAATACCCGATAGGTTTATAGAACATGGTTCACCTGAAGAACTTTATTCGCTCTGCGGAATCGACAAAACAGGTATTATCCGTTCAGTAAAAAAAATGCTGCATAAAACAGAATAATAATATTCAATCACATCCGTTTTCTCAACTAAAACAACTCACCTTGGATATATACCAGAAAAGAAAACGAGGAAAGATGTTACTGCTTCTGGGAGCAGTTAGTATTGGATTAGCCTCATTGCTCTACACCAACTGGCTTACCGAAAAAATGGCCAACGAGGAACGAAAAAAGGTGGAATTATGGGCTGAAGCAACGAAACGGATGGCCGATGTTAGCATCCAAAACACGACTATTCCCGGGATTGAACAAATTAATACCGCATACCTTACCCTCATAAATTCCATACTCGAACAGAACACAACCATTCCAATGATCATCACCGAACCCAACGGCAGTTTTAATATGCATGCCAACATCAGCTATAGCGAAGGCAGAGAGGAACAGGCTTTAAGTAAAGAGCTGAGAAAGATGAAAGCACATGCTACACCCATCCGGATCGACCTGTTTGAAGAGGAGAATGACTACTTATTGCTGTACTATCGGGAATCGAATATTCTGCGTAACCTGCGCTATTACCCATTTATCCAGCTGCTTGTTATTGTGGTGTTCATTATTGCTGCCTATTCGGCATTCCTTGCCACACAAAGAGCCGAACAAAACCAGGTATGGGTGGGTATGTCGAAAGAAACAGCACATCAACTGGGAACCCCCATCTCTTCTCTCATGGCCTGGATTGAAATTTTAAAACTCCAGCAGGTAGATCCTGAATTGATTGAGGAGTTTGAAAAAGATACCCAACGGCTGGAAAAGATCACCGAACGTTTTTCTAAAATCGGATCAAAACCGGAACTCATTCCAACCGATCTGACAGAAGTGTTAAACAATACAATCAACTACCTGAAAACCCGTTCATCAGGTAAAGTAATTTTTGAAACTTCTTTCCCGGTTACCGACCATTTATATATCCCGATGAATGCAGCACTCTTTTCCTGGGTAATTGAAAACCTGTCAAAAAATGCGATCGATGCTATGGATAATCACGGGAACATCTCTTTCGTATTGCACGAAAAAGATAATGCAGTTATTCTCGATGTAACTGATACGGGAAAGGGTGTTCCAAAATCACAGTTTGCAACTATATTCCAACCCGGCTTCTCCACAAAAAAACGGGGCTGGGGCCTCGGCCTTTCCCTGGCCAAACGAATCATAGAAAATTATCACCAAGGGAAAATTTTCATCAAATGGTCCGAATTGGGAAAAGGAACCACCTTCAGGGTTATCTTAAATAAATAGCGGTAAAATTTTCTGCCATTTTTCCCCTTACAAATAATTCTTAAATTTGGACAATCATTTATTATTAAAATATGCCACTGTTAAATTCAGTCATCAAATGGATTAATTTTAAACGAAATTACCAGATCCAGCTATATAAAGAACACCCGGTTGATATCCAGATGGAAGTGTTGCTTAACTTGTTGCGCAAAGCCAAAAGCACAAGCTGGGGAGAGAAATACAGGTATCAGGATATAACATCAATAAAAACCTACCAGGAACGTATACCGCTTCAAACCTACGATGACATTCGTCCCTATGTTGACCGGTTGAGGGAAGGTGAGAAAAACCTGCTCTGGCCGGGAGAAGTGAAGTGGTTTGCCCGGTCATCAGGAACAACCAGCGATAAAAGTAAATTTATTCCGGTAACCAGAGAGGCATTGGAAGAGTGCCACCTGCGCGGTCCGAAAGATGTTTTTGCGATCTATATAAACAATTATCCTGAAACACGCATGCTTTGGGGAAAAAGCCTGATCCTGGGAGGAAGTCACCGCATTAACAATTTCAGTAACAACTCTTACTATGGCGACTTATCGGCCATACTGATCGAAAACGTACCCTTCTGGACCGACCTCATTCGCATACCTCCCGCAGAAATTGCTCTCCTGGAGGAGTTTGAAGAAAAAATAGAACAAATCATCAAAACTTCACTGGATCAAAATGTCACCTCATTAGCCGGTGTTCCTTCGTGGTACCTGGTCTTGTTAAAACGTGTACTCGAAAAAACTGGAAAAAACAGTATTCTGGACGTGTGGCCTAACCTGGAAGTTTTTATTCACGGCGGAGTGAACTTCGATCCCTATCGGGAAACGTATAAAAAGCTTATACCCTCCCATCAAATGCACTACATGGAAACCTACAACGCTTCTGAAGGTTTTTTTGCAATCCAGGACGATCCGGAACGAAACGATATGATGTTGATGCTCGATTATGGCATATTCTATGAATTCATCCCCATGAAGGAATTCGGTAATGACAATCCAACCATTATAACCCTTCAGGAGGTAGAACTGGGAGAAAATTATGCCCTGGTTATCTCAACCAATGCCGGATTGTGGCGTTATATCATCGGTGATACCATAAAAATTACCTGTAAGAATCCTTACCGGCTGAAGATTACCGGACGCACCAAGCATTTCATTAACGCATTTGGAGAAGAAGTTATCATTGACAATGCAGAAAGAGCGCTACAGACAGCCTGCTCCCAAACCGGTGCAATAGTGAGCGAGTTTACTGCTGGTCCGGTATTTATGAACGACAATCAAAAAGGAGCCCATCAATGGATAATCGAATTCGAAAAAAAACCCTCCGATTTTGAACAATTCACTACTATTCTGGATGACAGTCTGAAAGAACTCAACTCCGATTATGAAGCCAAGCGGCATAAAGACATTACCCTCGAAAAAATCCACCTGACAGTTGCGCCTAAAGGCACATTCTATAACTGGATGAAAGCAAAAGGGAAAATTGGAGGGCAGAATAAAATACCACGATTGTCAAACAACCGCAAATATCTTGATGAGCTGTTAAAACAGATTCAACAATAAACATATTTACTTATCTTCGAAAAAAAATATTATGCATATAGCCATAGCAGGTAACATAGGAGCCGGAAAGACAACACTGACAGAATTACTGGCAAAGCACTACAAATGGATCCCACACTTCGAGGATGTGGACCAAAATCCCTACCTGAATGATTTCTATAACGACATGCAACGTTGGGCATTTAACCTTCAAATCTATTTCCTGAATTCAAGGTTCAATCAGATTATCGATATTCGCAAATCAGGTAAAACAGTTATTCAGGATCGTACCATTTATGAAGATGCGGAAATTTTCGCACCCAACCTCCACAGTATGGGTTTGATGAGCACTCGTGATTTTAAAAATTATAAATCGTTGTTTGACCTGATGGTTAGCCTGATACAACCTCCGGATCTGTTGATCTACCTGCGTGCATCCATTCCTACCATCGTAAATCAGATTCAGAAAAGAGGGCGCGAATATGAGAATTCTATCCGGCTCGACTACCTGAAACAGCTGAATGAACGGTATGAAAAATGGATTTCAGGATACAAAATGGGAAAACTTCTGATTATCAATGTCGACAACTTCGATTTCACCACCAATCCGGAGAATCTGAGTTTCATCATCGATAAAATAGATGCCCAGATTCACGGTCTGTTCTAGCATTCTATGTTTTCTATCTTCTGTCGGATTTGCGGCCATTGTTCATCCTTAATTTTAGCTCCCATCACCTCCACAGCTTTACCGGAAACCAGGGCGGCAATCTGTCCGCATCTCTTCAGGCTATATCCTTTTGTATACCCATAGAGAAACCCGGCAGCATAGTTATCACCGGCGCCTGTTGTATCAACAGCATGCGCATCAATAATACCCACCTGTACTTTTTCAGTACCACGCTGTATGAAAGAACCTCCCTTCCCTGCTTTCACCACAGCCAATTCACACATGGAAGCAATCTCCTCCAGCGCGACTTCCTGTTTTTTCCCCGTGAAGGCAAAAGCCTCTTCTTCGTTGGCAAAAACAAGATCAACCTTTTCGGCTACAAGATTCCTCAAAAATATCTGGTTTTGCTCAACTACATTAAAACTCGACAAATCAATGGCAATTTTCAACTTATTATTGCGGGCAATATCAATTGCTGTCTCAATAAGCCGGTGATCCTGCACCAGATACCCTTCTATATATAAAAGAGAGTACCCCTCAAACATGGCATCTGTCAGTTCTTCCGGTTTCAGATCAGCTGCAGCGCCAAGACATGTCGCCATCGTACGCTCTGAATCAGCACTTACCAATGAAACCACCTTGCCCGTATCTTTCTCACTAATCAGCAGATGGCTCTTAATACTTTTCTGTTCCAACTCCTCACGGAATACTTTGCCCAGTTCATCGTTTCCCACTTTTCCCAAAAATCCGCAGGAGATACCCAGAGCTGCCAAGGAATGTATTGTATTTGCAGCAGATCCTCCGGTAGTGGTTTGCCGTGGATTTGTTTC
>Ga0265293_10007120_pt1 | contig 17441 bp, 15 predicted proteins | sample Munlanlewell138R_FD_192505 | JGI IMG/M metagenome (GOLD analysis project Ga0265293, IMG submission 192505) | Leachate microbial communities from a municipal landfill in Southern Ontario, Canada - Leachate well 138R | ecosystem: Engineered > Solid waste > Landfill > Unclassified | place: Canada...
GATCACCTTTCCACATCCCTACGGCGCCCTGGACGAGTTCAAGCGTGCTCTTGCGCCTCTCGCCCACGGGGACGGGTTCGACTGTCACAGGAAATCCACTATACTGGGGCTCTCCGGTTGCCTGGGTCCGCGGTGGGACGATCTGGTTTGCATAGACGCCCTGCGGGATGAATGCAAGGCCGGGATAGAGCGCCTGGCGTCCCCTTACGGTTTTGACGACCACACTTCCGCATTCGCTCGTCACCCTGACGAGCTGGTTCGGAACCAGACCGAGTGCCTTGACGTCGTCGTCATGCATCTCGATGATAGAGCAGGCCTCGAAATACTCCGGGGACATTTTGCCCGATACTATCCCAACGCCTTCATCTACGGAGCGCTGGGTGATCATGTTCAACGTAATCTTCTTCGCCATGATTTTGCCTCAATGTGATTGACGGAACCGACTCCCCTACCTCCAGGCGAATCGGTACCGGTGAGTGGTGCTCTGGATCTGGCCCGCATCCGGGCCATTCAACTTGTGTCTACGAGAGTGTCTCCCGGAACGCCCCATATCTGGTATGTCAAGCCTTCTTGCACGGAGAAGGTTCGCTGCCCGGGTTTGCTGGAGCACTGCCAGAAACCGGGGAATACACAGGGTGGGACTGTCCATATCGGGATAGACTGAAACTCTCCTGGCGGAGCACCGGATGGATCGTTTTATCATAACTTGTAACGATTTCTATTTAACCATTCCGTATTTGTAAGGTGGATCAAGCGATTAGATTTAATCCCGATAGTTAATTTAGTAAACTTTACTTATCCTGATAATAATTGTGGTCGCGTCACCGGAAAGACGTGAAATTTGCAGGGATCTTACCGGGCACCTCCGTGCTTCTGGTTCAAGATCTGGTTAACCAGGTTGCGTGCGTGTCGCCCGGACTGGCAGAGGTGTCCGATCTCGTGACCCCTGTAGTGACCAAAAGGCGCAGATTGTGAATTATACCACTTCCCTTCTGAGGATCTCCGGGTATATAGGAGGGATGGGCTATCCCGGCCGGGAGACCCTGACCGGATATGTTTCCTGTACCCCTCGCGCACTTTTTCGCAGAGATGGGTCGGGGGTGCTCTGGGGGGGCGGCACAACGGGATCTGGATATGGGGGGCTGGTAGTAGCTGCGTCGGGGTTGATAGGCGAGACCGCTCGCCGGGTCGAGGTGCGTGGGGGGCAAACGCTTGGCCGCATGGGAACATAAGATCCGGTGGGATGTGTGGAATGACCTGTTCCCCCGGGAGTCCCTGCGCCCGCTGTAAGTGATCCCCTTCTCCCTGCATGCAACCGACCCGCCGCCCTTGCCGGCGAGGGGCACTTGCTCCCTGGTCCCGGCGTTCGATGGAGATCAATAGAGGGCGGCCCCGGGCAGGAAGATCTGTCTGCCGGAGTTTTGCCCTCTCATACCCCCCGGTAGCAGTCCTCTCGCCCGGGCGGTCTGATAGGGTCAGATTCAGCGGCGAGAGCCTCTGGATATTCTAGATCTCATCGCTGGAATGGTGTATTATAGGGGGGATTGAGGAAAACGCGAGTGTTTGCATGCGATTTGTATCGTAGTCCCCTGTTACTTTAGCCGGCAGCATATAAGTACATCCAGTATACTATCGACAGCAGTAAGGGGGGTTTACAAAATAAACGCCTGATGATCCGGTTTTTAGAGAACCTCGTCCATTTTGAGTAGCATTATATATCTTCGAGTGCAATGTATATGATCGGGTACTTTCAGATCGTTAATTCTTGAAATAATAGCACATAATATGATCATAGTCTATCCTTTTTATTATTTAATATGTCCTCCTCACTGCCCCCTCTCGGGCCATGAATGATGTGGCGGTGATTCGCCGAAATCCTTTTTAAGTACCATGTTCAACCATTAGAGCTATAAGCGACCTTTTTTTTAAAATAATGTTGTCAGAATATAATTCGGATAAATATTATTATTTATGTTAAATCCTGAATTAATTTCGTAAATTTTATTAATAGCTCTCCTTCAACTCTTATGGTCCCTTTTGGGACGTGCAGTAGCGGCCTTCAGGGAACCGGAGCAGGTGAATGCCCGGTCTCTCACATGAACGGAATGCATTGAACAAGGGTAAAAGGATGAAATACTATGGCTAAATACTCGGAAACAATCGATCTCTATTCTGATGACGGGAAGCTGCTGAAAAGCGGCGTCGCCCTCGACAGAATCAGCCCGCTGGTAAACCCGGCCACAAGTAAGATCATCGACCTGACCAAGAGGACTATCAACGTAAACCTTGGGGGCATCGAGAATGCGCTCAAGACCGGAAGTCTTGGAAAGGGCAAGATCAAGGGAAGAGAACTGGATCTCCCCATCATGGAGAACAAGGACGCCATCGTCGCCAAGATCAAGGATATGATCCAGGTCGAAGAAGGCGATGACACCGAGATCCTGGAGTTCAACGGCGGGAAGCTCCTGCTGGTCCAGGTTCCGTCGAAGCGCCTGATCAACGCAGCCACCTACGATGCCGCGATCACATCGGTCGCAGCAGCGGCCACCTACGCAATCGTCGACCAGTTCAATATCGACGCTTTCAACGCATCCACCGTCAAGGCGGCCTGCTGGGGCGGATACCCGCACACGCAGGACATGAACGGTGCACTCGTTACGTCGATCCTGAACATCCCCCAGAACAACGAAGGTCTCGGCTACGCACTCCGGAACATCCCGGTCAACCACGTCGTGATGATGACTGCGAGAAACGCCCTGCAGGGCGCTGCGCTCTCATCCACGCTTGAGACCGCCGGTATCTTCGAGATGGGATCTGCTATCGGACCCTTTGAGCGCAACATGCTCCTCTCCTACGCCTACCAGGGCCTGAACGCAAACAACATGGTCTACGACCTCGTCAAGGCAAACGGCGAGACCGGTACCGTCGGTACGGTCGTCCAGAGCCTCGTCGAGCGCGCTATCGAGGACAAGGTCATCACGCCAGGCAAGAAGGGCGGGTACTTCCAGTTCTACAACACGAAGGATCCCATGCTCTGGAACGCCTACACCGCTGCGGGAACCATGGCAGCCACCATCGTCAACTGTGGTGCCGGCCGGTTCGCCCAGGCAGTCTCCTCGACGCTCCTGTACTTCAACGACCTGCTTGAGCACGAGACCGGTCTCCCCGGCTGTGACTTCGGCCGTGTCATGGGTACTGCTGTCGGGTTCTCGTTCTTCAGCCACTCGATCTACGGTGGCGGTGGCCCCGGTATCTTCAACGGCAACCACGTCGTGACCCGTCACGCAAACGGTGTGGCAATCCCGTGTGTGGTCGCCGCGGCGGCACTCGATGCCGGAACCCAGATGTTCTCGCCCGAGAGCACCTCGAAGATCTTTGCCGATACCTACGGTAAGATCGATGTGTTCAACAAGCCGATCGACCAGATCGCAAACGGAGCCTGAGCAAACAGAGATTCGAATGACACAGGCTGCATTTCCCCAGGTCAGAATTGTGCCCATGCGGATGCTCAAGCCGGAGACGGCGGAGCGCCTGCTCAATACGCTTACCGGGATCACCGGTATCCGCCGGATGATAATCCACGGTCCCGGCCTGCCGGCCACCGTCCCGTACGGGCCGGCGCGGGGGAGCCCGAACCCGCACTCCGACAGGAGAGCGATCCAGATCGGCGATGCCGAGGTCGCACTCCGTGTCCAGGTGGGTGAGGTCATCCTGGAGGTCGAAGATGCCCCGGTCATCGAGGAGATCCGGTCGCACTGCGACGATTTCTTCACGGAGTTCTCCTACCAGCTCCAGGAGGGCAGGTTCATGAAGACCGCACCGACGCTCGTGGATTATGCGAAGTTCGGCCCCGATGCCGACGAGACGATCATCGGCCTTGCGGACCCCCGTTCCGGGGAAGGCCCGGTGGTAATCAGGGCGCCACGGTGACGCTGGGAATGGCTCAACGTCGTTCAGAATTGAAAATGGATAAGATAACAATCACTTTGAGGTGAATAAGACAATGGCATACAAGCCCCAGTATGGTCCTGGAACATCGATTGTCGCCGAGAACCGGCGCAAGCAGATGAATCCCGGCCAGAAGCTTGAGAAGGTTCGTTCCGTAACTGATGAGGACATCGTGCTGATCCTCGGCCACCGTGCTCCTGGCTCAGCATACCCGACCGCCCACCCACCGCTCGCCGAGCAGCAGGAGCCCGAGTGCCCCATGCGCCGGATCGTCAAGCCCACCGAGGGTGCAAAGGCAGGCGACCGTGTCCGCTACATCCAGTTCGCGGACTCGATGTTCGTCGCGCCCTCGCAGCCCTACCAGCGGACATACTCTGAGATGTACCGCTTCCGTGGTATCGACCCCGGAACACTCTCCGGTCGTCAGATCGTCGAGTGCCGTGAGCGTGACCTCGAGAAGTACGCAAAGGAACTCGTCGAGACCGAGATGTTCGACCCGGCCCGCGTCGGTATCCGTGGTGCGACCGTGCACGGCCACTCGCTCCGTCTCGCTGAAGACGGCATGATGTTCGACATGCTCCAGCGCTGTCTTCTCGACGAGGATGGTATCGTCAAGTACATCAAGAACCAGATCGGCGAGCCCCTCGACCGTGCTGTTGCCGTCGGCAAGCCCATGGATGAGAAGTGGCTCAAGGCTCACACGACGATCTTCCACTCGCTCGCCGGGACATCCTACCGTGACGACGCCGAGTATATCGAATACGTCCAGCGCATCCACTCGCTCCGGACGAAATACGGCTTCATGCCAAAAGAGGAGTGATCAGAATGGCAAAGATTGAGAGAACCCAGAAGTTATTCCTGAAATCCCTTAAGGAGAAGTTCCGGGGGCAGGATGTCGAATCCGAGACCGCCGAGTTCTATAAGTTCGGCGGTGTCCGCCAGTCCCCCCGTAAGATGGAGTTCATGAAGGCGAGCCGTGCCATCGAGATGGACCGTGGCCTCGCGATGTATGACCCCGAGCGCTGCCACCTCGGCGGTATCCCGATGGGCCAGCGCCAGCTGATGACCTACGAGGTCTCCGGCACCGGTGTCTTCGTCGAGGGTGACGACCTGCACTTCGTCAACAACTCCGCCATGCAGCAGTTCTGGGACGACATCCGGAGGACGGTCATCGTCGGCATGGACCTCGCCCACCAGACCCTGCAGAAGCGTCTCGGAAAGGAAGTTACCCCTGAGACGATCAACGAGTACCTCCACATCTTAAACCACGCCATGCCCGGCGCGGCCGTCGTCCAGGAGCACATGGTCGAGACCCACCCCGGCCTCGTCGATGACTGTTACGTCAAGGTCTTCACCGGCGACGACGATGTCGCAGACGACATCGAACCCCAGTTCCTGCTCGACATCGAGAAGCTCTTCCCCGCAAAGCAGGCCGAGGAGCTCAAGGCAGAGGTCGGCAAGGGAATGTACCAGGCTATCCACATACCGACCGCGGTCTCACGGACGTGTGACGGTGGAACGACCTCCCGGTGGTCTGCGATGCAGATCGGTATGTCCTTCATCGCCGCCTACCGGATGTGTGCCGGTGAGGCAGCCGTCGCTGACCTCTCCTACGCTGCAAAGCACGCAGGCGTCGTCCAGATGGCCTCGCTCCTGCCCGCCCGGCGTGCCCGTGGTCCAAACGAGCCCGGTGGTATCAAGTTCGGTCTCTTCTCCGACATCATCCAGGCGAACCGGAAGTACCCCCACGACCCCGCCAAGGCCTCCCTCGAGGTCGTCGGCGCCGGTGTCATGCTCTTTGACCAGATCTGGCTCGGCTCCTACATGTCCGGCGGTGTCGGATTCACCCAGTACGCAACCGCGGCCTACACCGACAACATCCTCGATGAGTACACCTACTACGGCATGGACTACATCAAGGACAGGTACAACGTCGACTGGAGGAACCCGAGCGTGGACGACAAGGTCAGCCCGACCCAGGAGATCGTCAACGACCTGGCAACCGAGGTCACCCTCAACGCCATGGAGCAGTACGAGCAGTTCCCGACCCTTATGGAAGACCACTTCGGTGGATCCCAGCGTGCCGGCGTCATCGCCGCTGCCTGTGGTCTGACCAGTTCCATTGCAACCGGGAACTCGAACGCCGGTCTCAACGGCTGGTACCTCTCGATGCTCCTGCACAAGGACGGCTGGTCCCGTCTCGGCTTCTTCGGCTACGACCTCCAGGACCAGTGTGGATCGGCAAACTCACTCTCCATGGAGCCCGACCGCGGCCTGATGGGCGAACTGCGTGGTCCGAACTACCCGAACTACGCGATGAACGTCGGCCACCAGGGCGAGTACGCCGCTATCGTCGGCGGTGCTCACTACGGCCGTGGCGATGCGTTCTGCTACAGCCCGCTCGTCAAGGTCTGCTTCGCCGACCCGGCCCTGAAGTTCGACTTTGCCGAACCCCGCCGCGAGTTCGCGAAGGGTGCAATCCGTGAGTTTATGCCCGCCGGTGAGCGCTCGCTCATCATACCGGCGCGGTAAACTCCTCAAAACCCCTTTTTAGGTGCACGTCCTTACACATCAGCGATCGCAAAAAAACATTCCTGCCGATCAGCTGGATTCAGGTGGAGCGAGTGGTTCTCACTCGCCCACGTGTTATTGAATTATCTACTCGTATCATAACATCAGACATTTCTCCACAGATATTCAGATTCATCCGCTTTCCCCCTCCCGTATCGGTGCACACGGGGCCTCATCCGGCCCGGCGAACGCGCTTATATTCTCGCACGCCCCAGGTACTGTACTACCGGGGAGACGTTCGCGCACAATGGCAACCGATGGCCGGATCATCATGCACGTCGATATGGACAGCTTCTTCGCTTCAGTGGAGATCCGCCGTGACCCTTCTCTCGCCGGGAGACCGGTGATCGTGGGCGCCGACCCGAAGGGAGGGGCTGGTCGCGGGGTCGTGAGCACCTGCTCCTACGAGGCCCGCCGCTACGGTGTGCACTCCGGTATGCCGATCTCCCGGGCGTATACCCTCTGCCCGCACGGCATCTACCTCCCGACGAACCACCCGCTCTACTCCCGCGTCTCGGCGGGGATCATGGCGATCCTCCGCGAGCATGCCGACCGGATCGAGCAGGTGAGCATCGACGAGGCGTACCTCGACGTCACCGGCACCGGCAGTTTCCCTGCGGCGGAGAGGCTTGCTACCGCTATCAAGCAGGACATCCGGGAGGCGGAGGGGCTCACCTGTTCCATCGGCATCGCGCCGGGAAAGGTTGCGGCAAAGATCGCATCCGACTACCAGAAACCCGATGGGTTGACGGTCGTCTGCCCGGGCGATGTCGCGGCGTTCCTCGCCCCCCTGCCGGCGGAGAAGATCCCCGGGGTCGGGAGGAAGACCGGCGATGAACTGGCCGGTATGGGTATCCTGACCATAGGCGACCTGGCCCGAACAGATATTCAGGCCCTCATCGCCCGGTTCGGCCGGTCCGCGATCAGGCTACATTGCCTCGCCCGGGGTATCGATGATGCGGAGGTAGAGAGCCGGGAGGGGTGCAAGTCCATATCCCGGGAGACGACGTTTGATGAAGATACCGCTGATCCGGATATCCTCTCCGCAACCATCGCTGACCTTGCGGATGATGTCTGTGAGACGCTCGCCACCGAGAACCTCCGGTGCCGGACCGTCACGGTCAAGGTCAGGTACCGGGGGTTTGAGACGCATACCCGGTCCCTGACGCTGGACCGGTTCACGATAGATCCGGGGGTCATCGGGCGGGTCGCGGGCGATCTCCTCCTCCCATTCCTCAACGGCACCGAGGTCCGTCTCCTCGGCGTCAGGCTCTCCGGGTTTGAGGGAGGCCACACCCGGCAGACCTCGATCGATGAGTTTCTTCCGTCCTGACGATTTGAAGCAAACGTTCTTTACCCCGGGCGCACACAGGTTGCGCAGAGCATGCCTGATGCCTGGATCGTGCTGCTGGTCGCCGTCTTCCTCATCCTCTTCGCGGTGCCGATCGTCCAGCAGTATATGACCCGGACCCGCCGCCTGCGGGCGATCCGGGGGCTTGAGAAGATGCGGGGAACCCGGGTTATCCTCCTCATCCATCGCCAGGAGAGGATCGCGCTTCTCGGTATCCCGTTCTACAGCTACATCGACATCAACGACTCAGAAGAGATCCTCCGGGCTATCAGACTCACACCGCCGGATATGCCGATCGATCTCATCGTCCACACCCCCGGGGGCCTCCTCCTCTCCTCGGAGCAGATCGCGATGGCGCTCCAACGCCACCGGGGGAAGGTGACGGTCTTTGTCCCCCACTACGCCATGTCGGGCGGGACGCTCCTCTGCCTCGCCGCCGATGAGGTGGCGATGGATGAGAACGCCGTGCTCGGGCCGGTCGATCCGAGGATCGGCGACTACCCGGCGGCGTCGATCCTGCGGGTTCCGCACCTGAAACCACCGGAGAGGATCGATGATACGACCTTCATCCTGGTCGACATCGCGGCAAAGGCCCAGAACCAGATGCGGGAGTTTGTGGCGGGGCTTCTCCGGGACCGGATGGAGGCGGAGCAGGCGGACCATCTGGCGCGACTGCTCACTGAAGGAACGTGGACCCACGACTACCCGATAACCCCCGGGCAGGCGCGGGAGTTCGGTCTCCCGGTCACCCCCACTGTCCCCGGAGAGATCTACCGGCTGATGGACCTCTTCCCCCAGGCGATGCCCCGCCGCCCATCGGTCGCCTACGTCCCGATCTCCTACGGCGAGGGGGAGGAGAAGTAAGTACGCTGGATCCCGGCGGAGATCTCCGGATGTGTTCGACCGCACGCTCCCTCCCCTCTGCGGTGGGTGGCGCGGGTGACACGTTTTATCCCGGCAGGTGCGAGACAGGGGAACGGTTATATCATAGGCCCTCCTCCAGTAGCCAGACTACGGGGGGATCTCAAGAATGGGAATTACTGGCAGGCTCTTCGGGAAGGACGAACCCGGGGATCCGGTAGACCGGGACACTGATGTAGCGGTGAGCAGGCGGGCGCTCGCTCTCGCCCGGCAGGGACGCTTTGGTGAGGCGATGGCCAGCTTCGACCGGGTGCTTGAGCGCGATCCGGAGAACGTGAAGATGTGGAACAACAAGGGTGTCTTCCTCGATCTCCTCGGCAGGGATGACGAGGCGCTCGCCTGCTGGGAGAGGGCGCTTGCGATCGACCCGGGCTTTGCTCCCGCCTGGCTCTCCCGGGGGATGCTGCACCGGCGCCGCAACCGCCTCGATGAGGCGCTCGCCTGCTACGATCAGGCCCTCACGCTCAACCCCGATTCCGCGGTCATCTGGTACAACCGGAGCGGTGTATTCGCCGCGATGCGTCGCCTCGATGATGCGATCGCCTGCTACGAGCGGGTTCTTGCGATCGATCCACACTTTGTGGCGGCCTGGATCGATCTCGGCTACGCACATTTTCTCCAGCACCGATCCGAGGAGGCTATCCCCTGTTATGACCGCGCTATCGCCGACGATCCGGGGAACGTCCGTGCCTGGAGCCTGAAAGGAGGTGCCCTGTACGCGCTCGGGGAGTACCGGCAGGCGCTCGCCGCCTTCGATCAGGTTCTCGAGATCGATCCACGCTACGCCGCCGGGTGGAGCATGAAGTGTAGCGTCCTCTACCATCTCGGTATGTACCGCCATGCGCTTGCGTGTGCCGAGAAAGCGCTTGAGATCAACCCTTCATGCAAGCTGACCACGGAGGTCAGAAAGATGCTCCTCACTCTCATCGAGGGCTGGTGATGGGGGGCGTGGATGCCACCCGCTTCCGCTGCGCGATCCGGTAACCTGATATCACAGCTACTGAGTCCCCGAACTCCCGATCGAGTTCCGGATCACCGCTGTCCACGTAGAGCGCCGGCGTCCCGGAGAGCTTCGCCGGCGTCCCCACGACGACGATCCGCCCGGGACCGCCGGCCCGCCTGACCACCGCCGGACTGATCTGCTGGTTCCCCCGGCCGAGGATGAACCCTTGCGCCCCGATGGGGCTTGTTATGATCCGGGCGGCGGCCGCATCATCGAGGTGGGAGAGGATCGTCCGCTCGTCGGCGCCCTTCGCGACTATCTCTCTGTTTTTAATCAGGTCGACGCCGAGAAGTGTCCCGGAGAGCCCGATCTCCGCGAGGATAGCGGCCGTGGTGCTCCCGGCGCCGACGATGTAGAGGGTATCGGGTATCATCACCCCGGCTATGAACCGGGCGATCTCGCGCTTTGCCCGCTCATCATCGGCCTCCTCAAAGACCGCCTTCGCCCCCTGGACCCGCCCGGGGAGGTAGGGGACCCGGGCCGCCCCGTAGAGCCTGACCGCAAACCTCCCCCCCCGGTAAGCTTCTTCATCGATATCGAGTATATCGGCATCGCGGAGCCGGGCGGAATCAAGTCCGATGACGACCGAGGCCGCCGCGACAGGGTTGACCGCGAAGGCCGCCGAGTACATCTTCACCCCCGCCGGTATGCCGAGGACCGGCACTGACCGGTCCACCGCGTCGAGGACGTCCCGGGCCGTCCCGTCGCCGCCGCAGAAGAGGATGAGATCGGCCCCGGCATCGACGAACGCCTGGCAAGCCTCTCTGGTATCAGCGGCCGTCGTCGGATCTCCCGGGAGGGAGACGATATCATACCCGGTGACGCCGGCCGCATCAAGGGCTTCGGCGCCCATCGGTCCGGCGGGGACGAGGAACCGGATACCCCGGCCCGCAAGGAGGCCGAGGGCCTCAGTGGCCCGGGAGGAGGCCCGGGGCACCGCTCCACGGCTGATCGCCTCCGCGACCTGACCATCGGTCCCCGCGAGCCCCACGGCACCGCCCATACCGGCGATGGGGTTGACGATGAGACCGATGGTCGTCATGACCGCCCCGTCATCCCGGCAACGTAGTCCCGGACTGCCCGCAGCATCTCCTCCCCGCCGCCGGGGTTCTCCCCGATGATCCGGACGATGGCGCTCCCGACGATGACCGCATCCGCTCCGGCGGCCGCTATCGTCTGGACGTGCCCCGGCCGGGAGATCCCGAACCCGACGGCAAGTGGGAGGTGTGTCTCCTGCCGGAGGGCTCCAATCAGGTCCACAAGATGCATCGGGAGGTCGTCCCGCGCACCGGTCACCCCCTCGACCGCAACCAGGTAGACGAACCCCGACGCACCGTCGAGGATCTGCCGCCGCCGGGCAGCTGATGTCGTCGGGGCGATGAGCCTGATGACGTCAAGATTGTGCCGGGCCGCGGCGGCCGAGAGGTCTCCGGACTCCTCTGGCGGGAGGTCGACGACCAGGAGGCCGTCGGCCCCAACCCCGGCGGCCCGAGAGGCGAACCGCTCCCACCCCTGCCGGAAGACGGTGTTTGCATACGCAAAAAGGATGACCGGCACCGGGGCGTAGGCCCGGATCGCCCGCACAATGTCGAACGTCGCATCCGGGGTCATCCCGGCGGCGAGCGCCCGCTCGTGGGCCTTCTGAACTACCAGGCCATCGGCCATAGGGTCAGAGAAGGGAACGGCGACTTCGAGGATACCGGCCCCGGCATCGATCATCGCCTTCGCAACGGCAAGCGACGTCGCGGGTCCAGGGTCGCCGGCGACCAGAAATCCGACGAATACCGGGCCGTTCTGGCCCGCGAATGCGTCGGAGAGCCTGCTCATCAGGCCACCCCATCCAGCCGGGCCACGTCAGGGACATCCTTATCGCCCCGACCCGAGAGGTTGATCACGAGGATACCGTCAGGACCGAGGTCAGCGGCGGCCCGGGAGGCGTAGGCGACCGCGTGGGCAGACTCGAGCGCCGGTATGATCCCCTCCCTGCGGGACAGGTAGTGGAACGCGTCCAGCGCCTCCCGGTCGGTGGCGGCCTCATACCTGACCGCCCCGCTCTCCTTCCACGAGGCGTGCTCCGGGCCGACGCCGGGGTAATCGAGACCTGCCGCGACCGAATGGGTCTCCCGCACCTGCCCGTCGCCGTCCTGTAGGAGATAGGAGAACGTGCCCTGGAAGATCCCGGGTGAGCCCCCGCAGATCGATGCCCCGTGCCGTAGGGTTCCGAGGCCATCCCCGGCAGCCTCGACACCGACGAGCGCAGGACCGGCGCCTATGAACGGTGCAAACATACCGGCGGCGTTCGATCCCCCACCGACACAGGCGATGATCATATCGGGCAACCTCCCCTCCCGGTCGAGGATCTGCCGCTTCGTCTCCTCCCCGATCACCGACTGGAAGTCCCTGACGATCGAGGGGAAGGGGTGCGGTCCCACGCAGGAGCCGAGCAGGTAGTGGGTATCCCGGACGTTCGTCACCCAGTCCCGCATCGCCTCGTTGACTGCATCCTTCAAGATCCTGGTTCCTGCGGCGACCGGGTGGACCGTGGCACCGAGGAGGCGCATCCGGTAGACGTTCAACCGCTGCCGCTCGGTATCGACCTCACCCATGTAGACCTCGACCGGGATGCCGAGGACTGCGCCCGCCATCGCGGTCGCCACACCGTGCTGCCCGGCCCCGGTCTCGGCGATGAGCCGGCGTTTCCCCATAAACTCCGCGAGCAACCCCTGGCCGAGGGTGTTGTTTAGTTTGTGCGCCCCGCCGTGGAGCAGATCCTCCCGCTTCAGGTAGACCCGGCACCCGAGGTCGCGGGAGAGATTCGCACAGAAGGTGAGCGGGGTCTCTCTCCCTGCATACTCGATCAGGTAGAACGAGAGACGTCGTAAGAAAGCTGGGTCTTCCCTGGCCCGGCGGTAGGCCTCATCGAGTTCCACGAGCGCTTCCATCAGCGTCTCGGGGACGTACTGTCCTCCAAACGCTCCAAATCGTCCCTGTATCATATTTCACCCTTCCTGCATGCCAGAAGAAACGCCCTGACCCGCCCGGAGTCCTTCACGCCTGGTTCCGACTCCACCCCCGACGCAACGTCCACACCGTAAGGGTGGAGGGCATCTATCGCGTCCCGGACGTTTTCCGGCGTAAGTCCACCGGCGAGGATCACCGGCACCACCGATCGCTCTATGACGTGCCGGGCATAGTCCGCATCGAACCGGAACCCGGTCCCCCGGCTCCCATCTACCACCACGGCGTCGCAGTCGCCCGGGATCGGATCGCCGGGGGCAACCGACCTGATAACCCTGACACCGGCACCGGGCGGAACCCTGCAACCTGCCGGAACCTGGACCGCACCCGGTCGCAGCCTGAGGATCTCCTCGATCCCGGTCGGGGATGTGGTCGCCGTCACCGCAACCGTGACGACCAGAGGGCCGACGGCGGCAAAGATCGCCGCCGCCCGCTCCGGTGAGACCGACCGGGGAGAGGGGCTTTCAAGCACGACACCGATCGCGTCAGCCCCGCAACCAGCGGCCACGAGGGCGTCGTCGACCGTGGTGACGCCGCAGATTTTCACGCGAATACAAACCCCTCCAGTCTTCGCTCTGGGTTCCGGGCGTTCATGATCGCTGACCCGATGAGGAAGGCGTCACAGCAGTCCCTGAGGCTCCGGACGTCGTAGGGCCAGAGGATCCCGCTTTCAGAGACGACAAGCCTCCCATCGTCCCGGATGAGTCCGGAAAGCCGCCGTGTGGTGGAGAGGTTGACCTTGAACGTCCTGAGATCGCGGTTGTTGATCCCGACAAGATCCGTCCCCGTGGCGAGCGCCGCCTCAACTTCGTCGTGGTTGCGGACCTCCACCAGCGCCTCAAGCCCCGCCTCATGGGCGGAGTCCACGAACCGGGGGAGATCGTCACCGAGCACCCGGGCGATCAGGAGGATCGCGTCAGCCCCCATCGCCCTGGTCTCGGCGACCTGCCGCTCGTCGATGATGAAGTCTTTCCTGAGCACCGAGAGAGGGATCGCGGCACGGGCACGGATGAGGTTTTCAGTGCTCCCCCCGAAGAACGAGGGTTCAGTCAGGACCGAGACCCCTACCGCTCCAGCAGTGGCAAACCCGGCTGCCAGCGCCTCAGGCGGGGCGGTGCATGCCGTCCGCCCACCCGAGGGCGAGGCGTACTTCACCTCCGCGATGACTGCGATACGGTCGGTGCAGGACCGGATCGCATCTGCGAGGCTACGGTCCGGCACGGTATGGTTCTGGTGGAGGTCGACCGGGATCGCCGCCACCCGCTCCCTCGTGCTTCTGAGGATATCGTCGATGATCACGACGCACCCCCCGTCGCCTCGATCAACCGGTGGAGCCGATCGAGCGCCGCTCCAGAGTCGATCGACTCAGCCGCACGAGAGATTCCACCTGCGAGATCGGTGGCCTTCCCGCCGAGGTAGATCGCTGCCCCGGCGTTGAGGAGGACGATATCCCGGGTCGGGCCATCTTTCCCCTCAAGAACCGAGAGAAGAGTTCGGGCGTTCTCTCCAGGTCCGCCGCCCCGAAGAGCGGCCACAGGCGACTGGGGGATCCCGAATCTGGTGCAGTCGAGGGTGTAGATCCGGACCGCCCCGTCCTGGAGCTCCGCGACCGTCGTCAGCCCGGTCGTCGTGATCTCATCCAGACCCGCGCCGTGGACCACCATCGCACGCCTGGCCCCGAGAGCCCCGAGCACCCGGGCAACCGGGACGGTCAGGCGGGGATCGTAGACGCCGAGGAGGTGTGCCCCGACGCGTCCCGGGTTCGTGAGGGGGCCGAGGAGGTTGAAGACGGTCCTGATCCCGATCTCCTGCCTGGCCGGCCGGGCGTGCTGCATCGCCGGGTGGTAGGCCGGGGCGAAGAGGAACGCGATCCCGGCAGCCTTGAGAACATCCAGAACCCGGTCGGGCGGTATCGTGACCGTGACCCCGAGCGCCTCAAGGACATCGGCCGAACCGCACCGACTCGATACGCCCCGGTTCCCGTGCTTCACAATAGAGACCCCCGCACCGGCCGCGGCGAAGGCGGCCGTGGTGCTGATGTTGAACGTCCCCGCACCGTCACCTCCGGTCCCGCAGGTATCGACCCGAGCCTCCGGGATCGGGAGGGATACCGGGACGGCAGCAGCCCGCATCGCCCGGGCGAACGCTGTGATCTCGGTCTCGGTCTCACCTTTCATCCGCAACGCCGTGAGGAATCCGCCGATCTGGGCGGGGGTCGCGGTGCCCTGCATGATCTCCTCCATCACTCCCATCGCCTCGGCCGGGGTGAGATCGGTGCCAGAGGAGACCCGGGCAATCGCCTCCCTGATCATGCCTGGCCCCCCACGCCGGAGAGGAGGTCTGTAATCAGACGGTTCCCGCAGGGGATGAGGATGCTCTCCGGGTGGGACTGTATCCCATCCGTGCCGGGGATCGCCTGGTAGAGAGCAACATCCCCCGGATACCCCGGCCCGGGTGAGAGGAGGATCCGGTCAGGCGGTGTGTCATCCTGCACTACAACCGGTTCAGCCCCGAAGATCCCGATCTGCTGACAGGGTTTGCGGATGAAGCTCCCATAACCGTCGACGGCGATCACCCGCATCATTGCACCTCCGCTGCACCGAGCGCAGCAAGCATCGCCTGCCCCTTGCTCCCGGTCTCGGCCCACTCCCGGCCGGGATCCGAGTCGGCCACGATCCCTGCCCCAACCTGGATGGATGCGACGCCATCCCGGGCGACGACCGTCCTGATGGCGATCGCAAGATCCATGGCGCCGGAGAAACCGATGTAGCCTGCCGCTCCCGCGTAGACCCCGCGCCTGAACCGCTCCACCTCTCCGATGATCTGCATTGCCCTGACCTTCGGGGCGCCTGAGACGGTCCCTGCCGGGAAACAGGATCGCAGAGCGTCGAAACGGTCGCACCCTTCCCTGAGCACACCCGAGACCGTGGAGGCGATATGCTGGACATGTGAGAACCGCTCGACGGCCATGAACTCTTCCACCTCGACGCTCCCGGATGTCGAGACCGCCCCGACGTCGTTTTTTGCCAGGTCGACAAGCATGATGTGCTCGGCACGTTCTTTTTCATCGGCGAGGAGCTCAGCAGCCAGCCGGTCATCCACCTCCGGGGTCGATCCCCGCGGTCTGGTTCCGGCGATCGGAACCGTCGTCACCCGATCCCTCTCAACCCGAACAAGCATCTCGGGGCTGCTCCCTGCGACCGTGAGATCCCCGAAGTCCAGGTAATACATGTAAGGACTCGGATTCTTCGCCCGAAGCCGCCGGTAGACACCAAACGAGTCACCCTCGACCCGGCAGGTGAGTCTCCGAGAGAGGACTGCCTGGAAGATATCGCCTGCCGCGATATGTTCTTTGATCCGCAGGACCGCGTCCGAGAACTCATCAACTGTGCAGGACGACGACGCCGCGACCCCGGCCGGATCCGGGTCGGTCAGGCGTACCGGGGGAAGAACACGTATCCGGGCGGCCCCATCTGCGATCGCATCGGCAGCTCTGGCGTACTCCTCCTCTGCATCATCCCCGTCGGTGATGAGCAGGTTCCTTATAACCGCGAGTCGCCCACTCTGGTGGTCAAGGGCGAGACAGTCGAGTGCCAGCATGAACCGGGCGACCGGTTCCTCCACCGCCCCCGGTAAGACCGCCGGGTAGATCGACGAGACGAGGTCGTAGGAGAGGTAACCGACAAGCCCTCCGGAGAATGGGGGGAGCAATGCCGGAACCGCCTCAAACCGCCCCATAAACGAGCGGATGGCGTCTATGGCGTCGGAGGCCTCGATATCCCCCGTGATCTCGCGTATGCGGGGATCGCCGGAGACCGTCACCCCCCCGTCGGAGGTCACGGCGACGGTCGCGGCCGGGGCTGTGCAGATGAATGAGTAGCGGGCGCACCTCCCACCCCCCTCAAGTGACTCGAGCAAAAACCCCGGCCCCTTCCTGAGGGAGGCGTAAAGGTCCGCCGGCGGGGCCGCGAGGAGTGGGAGTTCAGTCGATATCGGAGCGACGAGGAGACGCCCGCCCGGATCCTGGTTCAGCTCTCTTCGAGCCCTCTCCAGTCCACCGGCATCACCCCGTCACCGGCAGCCGGGCGAGCGACTCTTTGATCAGATCCATCGGATACTCGTAGTCGACCAGTCCTCCCGCGAAGTAGGCTTCGTAGGAGGAGAGGTCGAAGTTGCCGTGCCCGGAGTTGTTAAAGAGGATCGTCTTCGCCTCGCCGGTCTCCCGGCACTGGAGAGCCACGTCGATCGTGGCCTTCACCGCGTGGGCGGCCTCCGGCGCGACGATGATCCCCTCGGTCCGGGCGAATCTCACGGCGGCCTCGAAGACCTCGTTCTGGTAGCAGGAGACCGACCTGATGACACCGTCCTGAGCGAGCCTCGATAAGAGCGGGGATGCCCCGTGATAGCGCAGGCCGCCTGCGTGGATCGCCGGCGGGACGAAGTCGTGGCCGAGGGTGAACATCTTCATGATCGGGGTCAGCCCCGCGACATCCCCGTAGTCGTAGGCGTAGAGCCCCTTCGTCAGCGTCGGGCAGGCCGCCGGTTCCACGGCGATGATCTCGGTGTCGGGGCGCTTTCCGGTTATCCTGTCACCCGCGAACGGGAACGAAAGACCGGCGAAGTTCGAAC
>Ga0265293_10007121_pt1 | contig 17437 bp, 14 predicted proteins | sample Munlanlewell138R_FD_192505 | JGI IMG/M metagenome (GOLD analysis project Ga0265293, IMG submission 192505) | Leachate microbial communities from a municipal landfill in Southern Ontario, Canada - Leachate well 138R | ecosystem: Engineered > Solid waste > Landfill > Unclassified | place: Canada...
AACAATCGAGTACTTAAACTCTTCACTGTATCTAGCCATTTTTGACCCTCCCGTAAGTCCTCTGTTTTAACTATACTTTACTGAGGAACCTACGACAACTATCCTGACACAGGGGGAAATAAGCAAAGTACACAAAGCCAACATGGTAGAAGAATGGACGCACCATTCCCGGGATTTACCCGTCAGAGGTGATCAGACACTACTACGTTCTGTGCTTTGATACAACTTCAAATGGAAGGACCCTATGCGCCTTTGACTTCATCTCACCAGACCCCAAGACAGTGGCGTTCCTCGTCGAATGTCCCTTGCAGCTCTCTTACCAAGAACATCTCTCAGCATCTTGGGAGGAAGTCCATTACCCGGACGGATAGATCGCACGTTGACATCTGTAAACACTTCTCCTTCCGCGAGGTCTTCGACTACAAAGAGCGATCTTCCTAGTCTTCTACTCTGCTTCTTCGTCTCAGTCATGCTATAGTCCACCTTGCCAAGAGCCTCTTCCGCATCTCTCACTGCAGTAACCATTTCAGAAAATTCCTGAGCGTTAAGTGAGAAGCTTGAATCCGGGCCCCCGACTCCCTCGTCCAATATGAGGTGCTTCTCAATGACCTTGGCTCCAAAGGCAACTGAGACTATTGGAACAACTATTCCCAAAGAGTGGTCCGACAACCCTACTTCCACTCCAAAAGTGTCTCTCAGATTTGGAATAGTCCTGAGATTCGCGTCTTTAATCTTGGCTGGATAGGAGGAGGTGCACTTTAGCAATACTATCTGGTCATTTCCCATACGTCTGCAAGCAGCAACAGCATCCTCTATTTCACTAAGAGTCGCTATCCCCGTTGAAATCATGATAGGTTTCCCCTTTGACGCAATGTACTCAATCAAGGGTATATCTGTTATCTCGAATGAAGCCACTTTGTATGCAGGAACACCTAACTCCTCCAAAAAGTCGACGGCCGTCTTGTCAAAAGGCGTTGAAAAGAATACCAATCCAATACTCTCTGCATAGTCCTTCAACTCTTTCTGCCATTCCCATGGCGTATAAGCCTCACTGTAAAGCTCGTACAGCGCTTGTCCTTCCCAGATCGTTCCGCTGTCTAGCCTAAAGACATCACTATCACAGTCGATTGTCAGGGTATCTGCGGTATAGGTTTGCACCTTGATTGCATCTGCTCCAGCGTCCTTTGCCGCGCGTATGGTCTTTTTTGCGATTTCAATGTCTCGTCCATGGTTAGCCGACAGTTCTGCCACGACAAAGACTGGACTTGTGGCTCCAATTTCCCGACCATGAATGCAAATCCTCACAAGATTCTCCTCCTCACTCAAACCTATAATCAAGAATCTTCAATGTAGCATCTAAACACCTGACGTATAGCCCCCCTTTGGTTTGGTGTATCACTCCAATAGGTAAATCGTGCGAGCCAGCAATTGACACTCTGTCTATGATTACCTTCTTTCCATTGTTAAAATAGTAATAGGCCCCTGGATAGGGGTAAGCCTGAGCTCTTACAAAGTTGACTATATCCTTTGCATTTCTGCGAAAATCAATGTATCCCATGTCAGGCGTTCGTTTCCCAAAATAACTTGCTTGTTCTTCACTTTGCTTTACAGCCGTACATCCCTCACGTAACTTATTCAAGCAAGTCATAAGAAGAGCGGGATATAAACGCTCGTACTTTTTCAATAGCGTATACCCAGTGTCATCTTCGTCAATCTTGACTCTCACTTGGTGAATAATGTCCCCGGAATCGACCTCATCTTCGATAAAATGAGCAGTAATACCAGCGTACTCCTCTCCGTTAATTATACTCCATACGTGCGGAGTACGTCCCCGGTACTTAGGAAGTAAGGAACCATGAATGTTGACGGCATGTTTCGGGATTTGATATACCTGACTAGGTATGATGTACCGATAATTCACGCTGATTAGATAGGCAGGTTTGGCACCGGCTACACGATACATGACTTCTGGTAGACTCTTCCTAGAGTCCTCATAACTATATGGTATGTTGTTTCTCAGTGCAAACACATCAACGCCATCATTGCCCATATCTCTATGGGTCAAGATGAACCCAATGTTAAAGCGTTCATCCATTAAGCGTCTCAGACACCCGACAGCAAGTTTCCCATATCCACAGAACACTACTGTTTTCATGAGGTTCCCTCCCTCGATATCGGACCTCTCTTGGTCAATAGTTTAGAATTAGTGTTAGAGCCTTCAAACTCAAGCGTTAGAGTTTCCTGTAGCTAAAGACAAACTGGTGCTGCTCCAACTAAGGCAAGAGACAATCCATTATACGCGCACTTCCGCGCCCATCCACATAATCATCTTCGCTCCAAATGTCTTGTCTTCGCTCCAACGAGAACATAGACTCTACCTCTACGCGAAGTTTATCCCGAAAACCGTCGTTCAAAAAAACAGTGCTCCGATTGATGGCCCGTAATCCTCTAATGTTGTTTTCTTGGTTACCCGCGGTCTTTACGGGGATAAATGGCGTCCGAGTCGCTAGCAATTCATAAACTGATTGACCCGCCGCGGTAATCGCAAAATCCGATTGTATCATTAGCATTTTCATCGTCTGTGCATCTAGGTCAGAGTAATACTCGACATTTTCAATACCACGACCTATTGCCCAGAGATTTTCCTTTGATGCGTCCTCCACAACTGCCACAAAACGGACACAAGGATATTCAGCACAAATTGTCTGAATAACCTTACGTGTTACCTCGTAACCTGCACCCCCCATTGTTATCAGGACTTTTGACACTCTGTCACTCGCGGTACGGGTACCGCCTTCTGCGAATGGAGTGCGAACAATGACATAGTCCCTCCCGAGAAGGTAGATATTACCATCGTCACGAGGATATTCTAGATGATATGGACTCAATGAAGGATTTACCACAATACCTTTTGGATATCGGATTCTAGCATTATCGTCAATGTAAAGTACTCGTCTTGAAATGTCCGAGATAACTTGAAGCAAATCGCCAGTTGCGATGTAAGAATCGACAATGCAACAATCTTGTTCTTGGATGTTTTCCGATAAAAACGACTTTGTCAACCAGTCTACTCTGTAAATGCTTCTGCTACCCAGGATCCGTGTCCCCTCGATGTTACCATGAACATAGAGTGCCGTCTCAACGCCACGCTTAACAGCTTCGTCATAAAGGGCACTGCAGCGTGTTATATGACCATACCCTATACCCTTTCCACCCTCAGTAAATATATTTAGTTTCATCACTCGCTCCACTACTTTGCTTCCTTCTGCTCAACGTGAGCATTGATCATATACAAACCGGGAACCCGGTCAAACAAGTCAATAATGTCCTCTAAATAGAAATCATGTTCGCCATCATATAACTCAGCGTAAACTCGAGAAATCAACTCGTAGTCATCCGAGGTGTCTAAAGTCCACCGAAACCTCGAATAATCTACATCACTCTTATGATAGCGCATTTTGCTCGCTTTCTCATAAATGTATGGTGTCACGTGTTCACGTTGATAGACTTCCTTTGCGTTCAAAAAGGCAGTTTTTAGGACATCAAAAGAAAACACTTCTGTATCGAGCCCCCGGGGAAAGGTTCTTTCGAGACCCGCGTTCGTTGCAATATCACAGCCCCCACTCAAATAAACACGGATTGTATCATCTATCACATAGGGGTCTATTAACGGACAGTCAGAAGTTATTCGAACAATGATATCAGCCCCACTCTGCTTTGCCGCATGATAGTAACGACCCAACACGTCATCCTCGCTCCCCCGAAAAACCTTGGCGTTGAGGTGCAAGGCTTCCTGTTCTATTATGTCATCCTTCTTTGAAACCGTTGTTGCCACAATGATCTCATCTACTAATGCCGATTGTGAAACCCTTTCGATTACGTGTTGAAGTACTGTTTTTCCTTTTAATCTCTTCATCACTTTGCCTGGGAGTCTGGTAGACCCCATTCTAGCTTGGATGATAGCACTTATCTTCCCTTTCATTCTCGTAACCTACCTTCGATAATAGTTCAACACCTTCTCAACCGCACTAATAACGTCCTCTACATCCTGGTCTGTCATTTTCGGGAAAAGCGGTAAGGTAATAATCTCCTCATAAAGGCGTTCAGCGTTGGGACAAGTTCCTTTTTTGTATCCAAGTTCTTGGTAGTACGGGTGAAGGTAAACGGGAATATAATGAACGTTAACACCAATGTTTTCTGCCCTCAACGCTTCAAAGATTTCCTTCCTACCGACCATAAATCCTTCCAGTCTTAACCTAATGATGTATAAGTGCCATCCCGAGTTAGAATAGTCAGCTTCGTAAGGAGTGATCACCCCCGGCAATCTGCCTAAAGCTTCATTATACCTTCTGACGATGGTCCTCCTTCGCTGGATAAACTCGTCCAATCGTCTCAACTGGCTTATTCCCAAAGCGCACTGCAGGTCGGTAAGTCTATAATTGTACCCCAAACAGTGCTGCTCATAGTGCCACGGCCCCTCGTTTTCCACCAATAACGATGGATCACGTGTTATCCCATGAGTTCTAAACAAAGACATCTTTTGATAATACAGTTCATTGCTGGTGGTGATAATCCCACCTTCAGCAGTAGTGATGGGCTTAACTGGGTGAAAACTAAACATTGTCATGTCAGCCAGACTTCCTACTTTTCTCCCTCTGTACTCACTGCCTAGCGCATGGGCTGCATCTTCAATCACGATCAATCCGTATCTATCAGCTATTTTCATGATCCCATCCATATCCACAGGTTGTCCAGTGAAGTCAACAGGGATGATCGCCTTTGTCTTCTTTGTAATCCTTTTCTCCAGATCGTCTACGTCAATATTGTAGGTTAGGGGATCAATATCTGCAAAGGCAGGAGTGCCACCTTGATACAAGACGCAGTTAGCAGAAGCAGCAAAGGTCATAGAACTGACGATGACTTCGTCATCTTCCTCTATCCCCGCAGCAAAACAAGCCATATGCAAGGCAGCCGTTCCATTCGCCACTGCAACGGCGTAATCTGCTCCGACCTGTTCAGCAACTTGTCTTTCAAACTCCGATACATACGGCCCTGTCGTCAAGTATTCTCCCTTCAAGACTTTTGAGACCATCTCCAGATCATGTTCGTCAATCCATTGACGTCCATACGACAGATAACTATCACGGATTGGTTGTCCTCCATGGATCGCCAATTTGCTCATATTCTAACCCCCGCAGCATGTGACGGGATAAACCCTAGCTTAGCCACTTCCCGTTTTAGTCCATCCACGTCTAACCATTCAACATTGTTCGCAGAACTGTACTCGAAACCGCGTTCAATCGGTTTTCCTCCCGGCGTGAAATGCCTGTTAAAGTCCCACCACTCGAAGTGTGGATAGATGATGTAGTGTCTCTCGTACTCATACGTAGTCCTAGAATCATCTTTAGTAATCATAATTTCATGCAATTTTTCCCCTTCTCGAATACCGACTTCCTTCAGTCTCACATCGTGTCCTAACGCTTTCGCTAGATCCACAACTCTAAAGGAGGGTATCTTCGAGATATAGGTCTCGCCACCTCTAGACTCGTCTAGTGCCTTAAATACTAATTCCACACCTTCCTCTAAGGTTATCCAAAACCTAGTCATTTCGAAATCTGTAATGGGCAACTCTGATGCCCCGTTGCTTAGCAGATCCCAAAAATAAGGAATGACCGAACCTCGACTTCCAGCAACATTCCCATATCTTACTACAGAAAAATCTGTACCGCTTTGCCCGCGATAGGCATTTGCAGATATAAACAACTTATCGGACACCAACTTAGTACCGCCATATAAATTAATCGGATTTACGGACTTATCAGTCGATAGTGCAACTACTTTCTTCACACCACAGTCCAATGCAGCATCTACGACGTTCTGTGCACCACGAATATTGGTTTTAATCGCTTCAAGCGGGTTGTACTCACAGGCAGGAACTTGCTTCATAGCCGCAGCATGGATCACATACTCTACACCTTTAAACGCTCTATATAATCGATCCCTATCGCGTACATCCCCGATAAAGAATCTCATTGCCTGACACTTGTCGGGGTATTTTCGGGCAAGTTCTTTCTTCATGAGATCTTGCTTAAACTCGTCTCGCGAGTAAATAATGACTCTTCTAGGGCCATACCGCTCCAAGATAACTTCGGTAAACTTTCTGCCGAATGATCCTGTACCTCCAGTGATAAGTATCGACTTTCCAGACAACATCTGACATTCTCCTTCGCCAAATAGTCCCTGTACTACTGTAACAGATTGCGGCCGCACAGCTGGTGCAAAGCACAAACTCACCTTGCATCTCAGCTACAATTCTGGAGACGACGTACCAAACCTAGGAGTCACCTCCATTCTTCCGCACCTTCTCATGAGTCCGATACTCATACAAGATACAATTATCCATCTCTCCTACGAGTACATTTGGGCCAGAGAAGGCTAAGCTGGCTATCAGTAATCAAGGTCGGATGCAATCTCTGTCAACTCTTGCTTCCACTCGGTATAGACAGTTAAGAGATTGTGTTTTGCCTCAAACACAAAACGAAACTCATCCCTGTCCTCATAACATTTGATCAATAAATTCAAGGACCTCTTCAGCGCGTCATTTAAGGTGAAGAAGCGTGGTTCGTTCACAACATCGAAGTTTCTTATGGCGATTGCTTCCATCTCGGCGAAAGCTTCAACAAAATCTCCTAACAAGGCTACAGCACCATCCAACAGTCCTTGTTCTGCCTGAGACACAATGTGCAGCAATGCTATGTGGCTTGTTTCAGACAGATCAACGATTAAACCCTGTACTCTGTCCGGTGTGTTCATCCAACCCCCCCTAATCGATGTCTTCATCCAATCCCTGCACAAAACCCTGTAGTTTCTCGCAAGCCAAACTAACACCAGTAAAAAACCCTTGATAACTACGCGCCAACACTATTCCCCATTCTTTACTCATGATGTCATGGCTTTCACTAATTGCACTAATATCTCTGAGCGCCATCATTGAAGTCGCCAGTAGCTGCTCTCCTGCCAGGTTAAACTGCTCATAACCTTTTATGTCCTCCAGGCAATCAAGAATATGTGAATATATCCGATCTACCTTACGTTTAGTCGCCTTCATTTGCAGGAAAAGGCTTTCGAACTCGATGCCATGCCTGACTCCTTGATCTGCAATACTTTTCACGGCTGCACATTCAACTGATATCTGTGCAAGACTATTCTTAAGTTCGAGTACATCCAAGTCAGCACTGATGGGTTCTCCAAGACTTCCTATCAAGATTTCATCCAGGGGGTATTCATCCCTAATGTAGGTACTTAATGCGTCTTCGAACCTCATCAATTTTGTTCCCTTAATCAAGGCTCCTCCTTCAGTAGCGTCAATTACATCGATCCCTTTTCCTGTTGATGCAATCTGCATGTTAAACCTAACCAGCATAGTGTGGAAGTCTCGCCTCGTCAGGACTTTGTTGCCATCAATTCCCTCGACTTCTACCAAATCGCGTTGATTACCTACCTGACCGCTCTCATATACTGTCCCACTAGCATGGCTCTTTCCTCCTTGGACAGCCAGATCCTGACCAATAAAAATGATTGGGCCTCCGCTCACTCTCCGTGCAAAGTCAAACATAAAGTTTGCCACCGAAGGACCGCCTACTAGCGTTCCAGTACCGCCAATATTGCTCTTCATCCATTTAAGCATTACTCCCGAGGCAAACACCACTAAACGTCCACTAAACATCTTCGGAACACTTGGATAGACTTCAGGTGCATAGCATAGCATAGCCGTTTCACTCTTGGTCTTGTCAAATACCTTCTCCTGTGGTTGACCTCCATCAAGTGCAAAGACAAGTTCAGGTTCTATTCCCACATTAAGAATTGGACGAAGAGCCGTGCCAGCACAAATTATCAGTGCTTTCCCCTTCGCTTTGGGAAGGAGATGGATGTTCTTATCCAAGGAAGGACCTGCTGCTACGATTATTACTGGGATCTCACCAAACCTTCCAAAGAGACTCTCCATTCGCCTACTTTTCAAAACCATTGGTAAATTGGTGAAGAAATTTTTGGTCCAAGCCTCAGCAAAGAACAGTTTCGTATTTCTGCCTACAACAAATCTATTGAGAAAGTCCTTGGTGTATTTGATCATATCCCTATAGATAGGCAGTTTGTAAATTAAAGAGTTAAGGACCATAACCTTCACACGACCTTCAACCAGAAGATCTGATCCCAACGCGTTGGACAGACCCCGTTCCAGTTGTGCGTAGGAACTTCCCAACAACAGCACCATATTCGGGTATGCAAGAATCTCCGTTAAGTCTCGAGATTCAGCTGCAAGCTTTAACAGATGTGCCAGGGGTTCTATAACAAGAATCTTAACATTTTTCTTCTGCCTACACTGACGCACCATGAGGTCCAAATGGTACCCCATGCCAAAGCCAAATACTATATATGTCGCCCCGTCCAACACCTCCATGTTCATGAAGGGTTCCAAGTCATTGTAGGGCGGAGTGTTTACTTTTTGTACGATTGTCATTGCAGACCCAAAGCTTACCTTTGCTGCAGGATGCCCACCCTTAAGGATTTTCTCAATCATGTATTCGCTCGTATCATCATCGCGCGAATCGCATGCTCGAAGAACTGACGGCTCCAGCAATGCCATGTTTTTATCCCAGAAATCCACCTTTTCTTTCCTCCACTCTGAGTCACGACTTCATCAAAAAGGAGGCGCCATTTCGCGCCTCCAACCGTATAGCAGAGAAACGTACTATCCCAGCAACTGAAGCACACTCTGCGGCGCCATGTTGGCTTGCGCCAGCATGGCTGTGGATGCTTGCTGCAAGATATTGTTCTTCGTAAACGCCATGATCTCCTCTGCCATGTCTAGATCGCGAATTCTGGATTCTGCAGCCTGAAGGTTCTCAGCGGCGTTATTTAGGTTGCTAATCGTATGCTCCAGTCTGTTCTGAGTAGCACCAAGTAACGAACGTTGTGCAGAAACCTGGCCAATAGCAGCGTCCACTGCGCCCAGAATATCATCAAATTTTACTGAGGTGGTAGCTATCATCTTCATCACATCGATCGAAGCTATGCTGAAAGCAACTGAGGTGCCACCGGTAGAAAGCGTTCCCAATGCAGTAGCTGTCATTGTCGCTATTGAAATGGACATAGCCTGGCTCGTGTTAGCCCCGATTTGGAATACCAACGAGTCGTCGGCAGCTTGCGCTCCACTCAAGAGCTTCTTTTCGTTGAACTCCGTTCTATTAGCGATACCGGTGATTTCTTCAACCAGCTCATCAATCTCATCCTGAATAGCCTGCAAGTCATCTTCTTCATTGGTGCCAAGGTTTCCAGCTTGAACTACTAGTTCACGCATTCTTTGAAGAATGGCATGAGTCTCATCCAATGCACCTTCTGCCGTTTGAATCAAAGAAATCCCGTCTTGAGCGTTTCGCGACGCCTGCTTTAAGCCACGAATTTGACCTCTCATTTTTTCACTAATGGAAAGGCCAGCAGCATCGTCAGCCGCGCGGTTGATCCGAAATCCGGAACTCAGTTTCTCCATGGACTTGCCGGAGTTGGCTTGGTTAATGGACAGCTGCCTATGGGCGTTAAGAGCCATAATGTTGTTGTTAATTCTCATTACTTATTCCTCCTTGATATTACTTCTTTGTTCTCATCCTTGAGAAACATAACTGTGGGAAACACTATCCTAGAAGTTGTAGAACAGACTGCGGAGCCATATTGGCTTGGGCCAGCATCGCCGTCGAAGCCTGCTGCAGAATGGAATTCTTGGTAAAGGCCATAATCTCTTCTGCCATGTCTAGGTCGCGAATACGGGACTCAGCCGCTTGAAGGTTCTCAGCTGCATTGTTCAGATTGCTGATGGTATGCTCCAGCCTATTTTGCGTTGCCCCCAGATTAGATCTTTCAGCGGATACATCTGCAATAGCCTGGTCAATAACTGCTAACGCATCATCAAAATCGCCGCTTGTACCAAAGGCGGTAACCTTTAGCGCATCTACGGCCTCAACTGCATCACCTGTTCCTGAACCGATCCCCAGTCCTGACGCAGTCATGTCCCCGATGTTGAATTTCATCGCTTGGGTTTCATTAGCACCAATTTGGAACACCAAAGCGGTCCCGGTGTCAGCATCATAACTTCCCGTCATAAGTGTTTTCTCATTGAATTCCGTACGCTGGGCAATGCCTTCAGCTTCTTGGATCAGCTGGTTGAGCTCATCTTGAATAGCCTGCAAATCATCAGCTTCGTTTGTCCCCAGGTTACCAGCTTGCACTACCAATTCACGCATTCTTTGGAGAATGGCGTGGGTCTCATTCAGTGCACCTTCTGCAGTTTGAATCAAGGAAATCCCGTCTTGTGCATTTCTGCTGGCCTGTTTCAAACCGCGAATTTGACCCCGCATCTTCTCACTGATGGAGAGGCCCGCTGCATCGTCGGCAGCTCTGTTGATCCGGAATCCAGAAGACAGTTTTTCCATGGACTTGCCGCTGTTGGTTTGATTGATAGCCAACTGCCTGTGTGCGTTTAGTGCCATAATGTTGTTGTTAATTCTCATTACATTTACCTCCTTGTGGTAAATAAAGATTTTTTTAGGAACATCCTTGTTCCTTTGGACTAAAGTCGAGGTGATCAATCTCGATTCTAGCCCGGTATAACAAGCCCTGGCCTCAGGCTTATTACCCCCGTTACTGTTAATATCGTCCTCCCCTACGGGAACTTTAGCTCTTTTTGAGAACTTTTTTAGTTAGCTTACTTGCTGACCACTTGCTCAAAAAGTTCCTTATACTTCTTGGCACTTTGCTCCCAACTAAAGTCGGACCGCATCGCTCTACCCACCGTGCGTTTCCAGGCTCCCTCTTTCTCTGTTTCATAGAGATGAACCGCTCTTTGTACTGTAAAGAGAAGTTCATGGGCATTGTAGTTGGCAAAGCTAAAACCAAGACCTTCATCAGTTACCTCGTTATAAGGCATGACCGTATCTTTAAGGCCACCCGTCTCCCTCACAATGGGCAGTGACCCATAGCGCATGGCGATTAGTTGTCCCAGGCCGCAAGGTTCAAAAAGACTTGGCATTAAAAACATGTCCGAAGCAGCATAAGTCTTGTGAGCTAAGACGTTTTCAAATCGTATATTGGCACTCACCTGGTCAGGGTGTGAGGCGGCAAAGTGCCTGAACATCTGTTCAAACTGTTCCTCACCTGTGCCCAGCACCACAATCTGTAGATTCAGTTCCAAGATCTCCTGAATCACATGGGCTACAAGGTCTAGCCCCTTTTGTCTCGCCAGACGTGTCACCATACCCAGCATAGGGATGCCAGGGTCTTGCGTCAGGCCCAGTTCCTCTTGCAGAGCAACCTTGTTCTCTTCCTTTCTCTTCAGCGATCGCCAAGTGTAGTTCCTCACAATGTGTGAATCCGTCTGAGGGTTCCACTCCTCCGTGTCGATACCGTTAATGATGCCGCTGAGAAAAGACTGTCGCCTCGCCAAGACACCCTCGAGATCCGCCCCATAAAAAGGAGTCTGAATCTCCTGGGCATAGGTCGGACTCACCGTCGTCAAGGCATTGGAATAATTGAGGCCACCCTTCATAAAGCTCACCTGATCGTGGTACTCCACCCCATTCACATTAAAATGTTCCCAACCGAGTCCTAAAAGGTCACCTAAGATACTTTTGGGAAACACCCCTTGGTATTGCAGGTTGTGAATCGTAAAGACCGTCTTGATCGAACGGAAGAACTCCTGGTTACGATACTGGGTCAACATCACCGGTATCATCCCTGCATGCCAATCATGGCAATGGATGACGTCAGGCTGAAAATCCAGGAAGGGCAAAGCCTCCAACACGGCGCGGTTAAAGAAGGCGAAACGTTCACCATCATCAAAGAAACCGTAGGTTCCTGGCCGTTTGAAATGTGACTCATTATCGATGAAGTAAAAAACCACACCTTCATGGACGAGCTTCAACACACCGCAATACTGGTTACGCCAACCCAACTGCACCGAAAAGCGGTGTACAAGTTCCATCTCTTTCTCATACTGCGGTGGAGTATCGCCATATTTCGGCAAAACCACCCGTACATTCACCCCGAGTTTTTGCAGTTCCTTCGGCAAAGCCCCAATCACATCGGCTAGTCCACCGGTCTTAGAAAAGGGCACACCTTCCGCAGCCACAAACAGAACGTTCACGCCTTCGCCCCCCTTCTTTCTACACCGTGGCCAGCTTGTTAATGACCAGGGGAAAGCTGGGATCTCCGACCAAACTCTTTCCTTCGGAGATAGTGACATCCTTGTCCAGGATCACATTTCTAAGGGATACACCCGGCCCGAGCTTCGCCTTTTGCATCACGATGGAATCCTTGATCACAACACCAGGTCCAACCTCCACACCCCGGAAGAGAATGCTGTTTTCAACCGTCCCTTCGATGGTACAACCCGTGGCAATCAAGGAGTTCGAAACCTTCGAACCCTCAAGGTAACGCACGGGAGCCTCATGCTTAACCTTCGTATTAATCTGGCCATGGGTGTAAAAGAGGTCCTTCCACACCTCGGGTTTGAGAAGATCCATACTGTGTTGATAATAGCTCTTCAGCGAGTTAATGGCTCCCACATAGCCTGTATGCTCAAAACCATAGATCTTCAGTTCATCAAGGCGAGGCATGATCGCATCCGTAAAGAGATCGCGCTTCTGGCGTGCACTATAATGATCCACTAGATTGATCAGAAGATCCTTGCGCATAATATACATGTTCAACGAAACCTTACGACTGGTGCACTGTACAGGATTGAGGGCAATGTCCATCACCCTTCCCTTTTCATCCGTAACCACCGCCGTATAAGGAGGATTAGCCGAAAGGTTCGCGGTTTGATTATAGATCACCGTAATATCAGCCTGTTTCTCCAGATGATAGTTGAAGGCCGCCCGATAATCCAAGTTTGTAATCATACTGCAACCGGAAAAAACAGCATACTCCTGCCTACTCTTTTCCAGATAACCGCGATTATGCTGCAGGTTTATTAGGTTGCTGCTTATACCTTCTCCGCTATCGCCGCGAAGAGGTGCAGGCAAAAGAAACATACCATCGCGCTGCCTGTTCAGATCCCACTCTTTTCCATCCTTAATGTGATCCAAGAGGGGACCAAAACGATCATTCAGCAATATCCCCACATTACGGATCCCGGCATTGACCAGGTTACTTAAGGTAAAATCGATGACTCGATAGCGTCCCCCAAAGGGTACAGCACCTAAGGTACGGTGGACCGTGAGTTCTCTCAAACCTTCTGTAGGTTCCGCCAAGTCAATAATGCCCAACAAGTCTCTCATCGTCCTACCCCCCTTTTAAGAAATCCATTCTTCCGGGAATTCCGGCCAAGCAGCTACACTGAGCACCGTGCCCTGCACGATCCGCATCGACTGGGGCACGCACACATTATCTTCGATTACAGTAATTCCATTCTCGTTGCTTATCTCCACGTTCTCACCAGGTTTCGCCGGAACACCAATCTTCGCTCCCGGTTCCACAATCGTGTTCTCTCCAATAATGGCCTTGTGCACGGTAGCGCCGCGACCAATCTGCACCCCCGGCATAATCACCGAATCAATCACTTCAGCCCCCTCACCAATCTGGGCACCTGTAAAGACCACAGAATGGTGCACCTTACCCAGAACCAAGCAGCCGTCGCTCAGAAGCGATCCTTGAACATCGGCCCCTGGGCCAACAAGCTGGGGTGGAAGGGTCTGGTTGAGGGAAAAGATCTTCCATTTAGAATCATTGAGCTTGAGCTCGGGATCCTTCCTGAGCAGATCCATATTCGCCTCCCAGAGCGAATCGATCGTCCCCACATCCTTCCAGTATTCTTTGAAGGCATAAGCATACATCGGTTCATTGGCCTCTAGCATATTTGGAATAATGTTCTTGCCAAAGTCATTACTCGAGTTTGGATCCGCTTCATCGGCCTCCAGATACGACCGAAGCTCTTTCCAATTAAAGATATACACACCCATAGACGCCAGATTGCTCTTAGCCACCTTGGGTTTTTCCTTAAACTCCACAATGCGGCCGTTCTCGTCAGCCTTCATCACGCCAAAGCGGTGGGTCTCTTCCCAAGGAACCGGAATCACCGCAATGGTCGCCACTGCTCCTTTACTCTTGTGGTAACTGAGCATCTTGCTGTAATCCATCTTGTAAATGTGATCGCCAGAGAGGATTAAGACATACTCAGGGTTTTGCTGGGCTATAAAATCGATGTTCTGGTACACGGCATTGGCCGTACCTTTATACCACTCACCACCCTGCTCCCTGACATAGGGGGGCAAGACAGAAACACCACCGCCACTGCGGTCTAAATCCCAGGCACTGCCGATCCCGATATAGGCATTGAGGGTCAGCGGCCGGTACTGCGTTAACACGCCCACAGAATCAATACCCGAGTTCGAGCAGTTGCTCAAGGTAAAGTCGATAATCCGGTACTTTCCCCCAAAGGGCACAGCCGGTTTGGCCAGCTTCTTAGTGAGAATCCCCAGGCGGCTGCCCTGGCCTCCTGCAAGGAGCATGGCTACAACTTCCTTTTTCTGCATTTCTACCCCTCCCAGTTCAAGTCTTTATCTTTCCTTACGCAAAAAGATCGTGGCAAGTGGCGGCAGCTTCAGCTCCACAGAGTACATTTGGTTGTGCCATTCCAGCTCTTCTGCCTCGATTTTGTCTCTATTCTTCTGTCCCGAACCTCCCCACTGGGGATCATCACTGTTAAACACTTCAACATAGGTGCCCCCTTCAGGAACGCCAATGCGATAGGGTTCCCTCACCACGGGCGTAAAGTTGACAACAACAACCAAGAAATCCTCCGGATCTTCCGCCCTTCGTATAAAGGACAACACACTCTGTTCGCTGTCATTAGCGTCAATCCAGGAAAACCCTGACCAGCTCTGATCCAACTCCCATAAAGAGGGGTTTGCTTTATAAAACTGGTTCAAAGCTTTATTGTACTCCCACATCTGGCGATGCATGGGATAGTCCAAGAGATGCCAATCGAGATCCTCATCATACTTCCACTCGATGAACTGACCAAACTCATAACCCATAAAGAGCAGTTTCTTGCCTGGATGCCCCATCATATAAGCCAAGAAAGCTCTGAGGTTGGCAAACTTCTGCCAATAATCCCCCGGCATTTTATCCAGGAGCGAACGCTTGCCATGGACTACTTCATCATGGGAAAGGGGTAGCACAAAGTTCTCGCTAAAAGCATACATGAACGAAAACGTCACTAGATTATGATGATACTTGCGGTGGATGGGGTCTTCCTTCATAAACGAGAGCATATCGTTCATCCATCCCATGTTCCACTTATAATTAAAGCCAAGTCCCCCTAGATAGGTGGGCATTGTCACCAGGGGCCAGGCCGTGCTTTCTTCCGCCATCATCAACGCTTTGGGAAAACGCGCGAAGACTTCTTCGTTTAGTTTTCTTAGGAAAGCGACTCCTTCGAGGTTCTCTCTACCCCCCATGGAGTTGGGGTTCCACTCCCCGGGCTCCCTCCCATAATCCAAGTAAAGCATAGAGGCCACCGCATCAACTCGGAGACCATCGATATGAAAGACATCGAGCCAAAACAGGGCATTGGAGATCAAAAAACTCTGCACCTCAGTCTTACCCAGATCAAAGTTATTGGTACCCCAGCCCTTGTTCTCAGCCCGCCTTGCTTCTTCATACTCATAACAGGGAGTTCCATCAAAAAGGCGCAAGCCGGGATCATCCTTCACGAAATGACCCGGAACCCAGTCTAAAATGACGCCAATCCCCCTCTGGTGGCAACGATCGATAAAGGCCATGAAATCGCGGGGATGCCCATGGCGACTTGTCGCCGCATAGTAACCCATGGTTTGGTAACCCCAGGACCCGTCAAAGGGATGTTCCATCACAGGCAGAAGTTCAATATGGGTGTAACCCATTTCTACCACATAATCCACCAATTCCTCCGTTAACTCCTGGTACGTATAGTACTCTTCGTAACCGTGCTGACGCCAGGAACCCAGATGCACTTCATAGATCAGCATGGGTTCTTTAAAGTGATCCCCTTTTTCCTTCTTCTTTTCCCACTCGTCATCATGCCACGTATAGCTTTGCAGGTCACATAGGCGCGAAGCAGTCTTAGGCTTCTTCTCGGCCCAGAAACCATAAGGATCGGCTTTCAGGCTCAAAGCTCCCTGGCTGGTGAGAATCTCGTACTTATAGATGTCACCCTCTTTTAAGCCAGGTACAAAAGTTGTCCAAATGCCCGACTCAGGCATCTTCTCTAAAGGATGTTGGCGACCATCCCACTGGTTGAAATCGCCCACGACGGAAACTCGCTGGGCCCGTGGTGCCCAGACCGAAAAACGAGCACCAACTTGTCCACCTTCTTCGCACAAGTGCCCTCCTAGAAACGTATAACTGGCATAGTGGGTTCCCTGATGAAACAGATAGCGATCATACTCACTCGGCGCTGACACCTTCCAACTCGTCATGGGATACCCCCCTTCCCCCTAGAACTAACGGACTGATGGCCTCAACCCACACCTTCGGACCTGAAATCGTACCGAGGTAGCCGACTCCTTCGCCGTTCACGATAATGTCCCACTCTCCCCTGGGAATCGCAATCTCAACCGGCGTCCAGTTACTGTTAAAGACAACAATGATACTCTCCAGCGGATCGCCCCCGGCATGGGGTCCAAGAACATACCCTACCATATTCTTCTGGGGAAGATCCAAGAACCTCAATTTAGCCCTTACATCAGGACCGCTGCGCAGACGAAAAGCGGGTCGTTCTTTACGCAGCTGAATCAGTGCCTTCGTATACTCAAAGAGCTCATGAAACTCTCCCTTACGCTCCCATTCCAGTTGGTTCACATGATCAGGCGACTGGTAGCTATTGGGATCGCCTCCCTTGGTGCGGGCAAAATCCTGCCCGGCGTGGAGAAAGGGGATACCTTGGCTCGTCAGCAAAATAGCGTGGGCGAGTTTCATCATCTTCAACCGCTCATGCTTGTGCTCTGGAGCCGTCGTGCACAGCAGTTTATCCCAAAGAGTGAGATTATCATGGGCTTCGCAATAGACCACACTTTGCGTCGGTGCTATGGCCCACGGTCCCCTGGAATAAAGAACCTGCCCATAGTCGATTTGTGGATGCTGAACCGCACCTGCAATCCCAAATTTCACTGTTTCCTCAAAACCCTGCCCCTGGATAAAGCCCCCCTCAGCCGTGTGAAAGACATGACCTTTGATACCGTCGCGCACATCACTGCAAAATGAAGCAACACCGGGAATGTGCACCGTGTTCTCCTTCATCGCACGCTCGTCCTCTGGCAAGGTGCTTCCAGCGGCGGCCCAACCTTCCCCATAGGTCAGAACTTCGGGTGAAATGCCATCGAGAGCTCTGCGTACAGCCTGCATCGTT
>Ga0265293_10007122_pt1 | contig 17435 bp, 19 predicted proteins | sample Munlanlewell138R_FD_192505 | JGI IMG/M metagenome (GOLD analysis project Ga0265293, IMG submission 192505) | Leachate microbial communities from a municipal landfill in Southern Ontario, Canada - Leachate well 138R | ecosystem: Engineered > Solid waste > Landfill > Unclassified | place: Canada...
GATGTTCTTTGTAGTAAGTTCATAATGATGTCTTTGTAAAAATAATTGACGAGAGTTCAAAATTTCCACTTCCATCTCAAAGACTCTTTATTGCAAGTATGAGTGCACTCCGAAAAGTCAATTACCATGCTTCCTGCCCCTAAATCTCCTCGTAAAGGGGAATTTGGCAGAGTGCTGATTATTAGGCTTTTCCCTTTAGGGACAAAGGGTAGAAAAAGACTAATAATCAGCAATTGACGGTTTTCAGAGTGGGCTCATGTATAACATTTTGTTGTAATGAAACAACAATTGCAAATTACCTTAGCATGAATAAAGCAGATCAAACTCCTTTTTTGAGATTGCTAATTCCAGTTGTTGCAGGAATTCTTTTTTGCAGGTTTATATCCGCTTCAATAAATCTCTATTCTCTCGGACTAATTGGGCTGCTCATCATTCTTTTTTCTTTTCTAAAAAGGAATTATTCACTTCGGGGAATATTTGGTGTTGGATTGATGCTTTTTTTGTTTTCTTTTACGGTTCAATCCTATCAATATCAGGCAAAAAAGGTTTCCTATAACTTTCCGGAAGAATCGCAATCTTACATCGCTAAAATATTGGATTTACCTCAACAAAAAAGGCGATCGGTTGCTTGTGAAGTGCAACTAACCTATCCTATCAACAAAAAAGTACTGCTCTATTTTGAACCCGAAAATAGAAGTCAAGCCCTGATGCCGGGAGATCAGATAATTGTTCAAACTTCTATAAAACCTATTAAGAATTTAGGTAACCCCGATGATTTTGACTACAAACGATTTATGGAAGGAAAAGGTTTTGCCGGCACCGCTTTTGTTCCATCAAACAACTGGGTAGAAACAGGTTTGCGAAGCCGCTCGGTAAAAACCGAAGCACTTCGTGCAAGAGCAAAAATCCTGGATCAATATAAAACGTTCAATTTAAGTCCCGATGAATATGCTTTCTTGTCAGCCCTCACTTTGGGCTATAAAGCAAACTTATCTAACGAACTGAAAGAGGCATTTCGTGCCTCCGGCACATCGCATATTTTGGCTGTAAGTGGTTTGCATGTTGGGATTGTTTACCTGATTATCATGTCTCTTTTTTCGTTTCTTGGTAAACGCGGTAAGTGGTTTATCTTGAAACAACTGCTGATTTTGCTATTTCTCTGGGGATACGTCTTTATTACCGGAATGCCGGTATCTGTTATCAGGGCTGCAATTATGTTGTCGCTTTTTTGTGTTGGGTCGCTTTTTCACAAAAGTGGTTTTACATATAATACATTGGCGGCAGCCGCTTTCTTTATTTTACTGGCAAATCCCTTTTATCTTTTTAGTGTAGGTTTTCAGTTAAGTTTTGCAAGTGTATTTTCCATTCTGTTTTTTCAACCAAAACTATCGATTTTGTACGTGCCACAACTTAAAATCTCACACTATGTATGGGATTTGCTAACCGTTACAACGTCTGCTCAATTGGGAGTGTTTCCGTTGACCCTCTATTATTTTGGTACGTTTCCCACCTATTTTTTTATTACCAACACCCTTGTTTTGCCATTTATCGGACTAATAATTTATTTAGGAGCTTCGCTCACTCTGTTCTCCTTTTTATTGAAATTCAACTTGGAGTTTGTACAGCTAATTTATGAGTTGATTGCCGCTTTTCTTCAGTTTTTTATAAAAACTATTTTGCAAATTGTCTATTTCTTCGAATCTTTACCATGGTCAACGTTAGTAAGCAATCAAGTTTCACTGCCTAAACTGTTTTTGATTCTCATAGGTTTATACGCGCTTGCATTTTTTATTTTACATAAGAGAGCAAAAATGTTGATTACGTTTTTGTTCTCTATTTCTCTCTTTCTTCTATTAAATGTTAGTTCATATTTCAATAAGCCTATCAATCAACTTGTTGTTTACAACAATTTTTCGCAAACCGAAATGGCTTACAGGATTAGTGGGAAAAAAGTGCCATTGTATCAATTCGAAAATCAAATTATTGATCATCCAACCTCAACAATTGTTTTGCTTACGGATAATTTATATAAATCGAAGAAAAGTGAGGAATTTGTTGAGGTGGATTATCTCATCTTGGCATCAGACAATAGTTTTTCTATGAATGAACTCCACTCTTTTTTTAAACCCAACAAGGTTATTATAGACTCCTCCATTTCACGTTATGCAGCCACTAAGATTATAAATGAGTGTCAGAAATTAAACATTGCTTTCCACGATATATCCGATTCGGGTGCTTACTCCATAAATTTTTAGTATTTTTGTCGTTCAACAAAATAAATTTCATTGAATAATCAGAAAAACTACATGATAGAATCCACTTCACTTACACCAATAATTGGAGCACAAAAAATTTCTCAAGCGAAAAAGCAGATCGACAATGCACAGAAAATTGTTATAATAACGCATCTATCGCCAGATGGCGATGCCCTTGGCTCTTCATTAGCTTTGTATCATTATCTATTGAACTTAGGGAAGGAAGTAAAAGTGGTTGTTCCAAATTCATTTCCTTATTTTCTGAAATGGATGAATGGGACAAAAGATATTGTTGTAAATACTTATATCCCGAATGTTGCAGAAGCAATAATAAAAAATGCCAATCTCATCTTTTGTCTCGATTTCAATATTTTAAAAAGAATTGGAGTTTTAGGCGATTTAGTGGCACAATCAACAGCCGAAAAAATATTAGTAGATCATCATCTATCTCCTGACGAAGTTTTCGATACCGTTATTTCATATCCTCATATCTCATCCACCAGTGAGATTATTTTTAGATTAATTTCTCAAATGGGAGATTTTGAGAAAATCTCTCCGATTATTGCAGAGTGTATCTACACCGGAATGATGACAGATACCGGAGTTTTTACATTCAACTCAAATGATCCGGAGATTTTTGAAATTATAAGTCTGCTTATAAAAAAAGGAATTGACAGGGATCAAATATACAGCAATGTATTCAATAATTACAGCGAAAATCGCTTTCGATTGTTAGGATTTACATTGTCACAACGGATGAAAACATATCCCGAATTAAGTTCAGCACTCATTTACTTATCCAAAGAAGATCAAGCGCAATTTCCCATTACTAAAGGAGATACGGAAGGTTTTGTTAATTATCCGTTGAGTATTAAAAACATTGTTTTTTCAGTATTTATTCGCGAAGACGAAGATATGGTGAAAGTTTCGCTCCGTTCGCAAGGTGCTTTTCCATGCAACGAATTTGCGGAAGATTATTTTGACGGAGGCGGTCATCTAAATGCATCGGGTGGAGAATTTTATGGAAAAATTGAAGATGCAATAACTCTCTTTGAAAAGGGATTGGAAGAATATGCGGATGTATTAAAGCAGTGTGAATAGAAAAGAATTACGAGTTATGAGTTACGAATTACGAATTACTCACACCTCAAACCGCAGACCACATACCCCAAACCCCACACTATTTAGCATGAAAGTCTCAATTTTAAGAATAGATAATAGATTAAGCGAGCTAAAATAGCACTTTATTAAAGTGGAATGTTTAATTTTGTGTTTGGTTTTGTGAATAAAATATTACAAAAAGAAATGAAAAAAATAATTATAGTCGTTTTTCTGATTACTGCAACAATTGGAATCTTCTTTTCTTGCAATGATGATAAAACTTATGCGCAACGTTTAGACGAAGAGAAGAAAGCAATAGAGCGTTTTATTGATGAAAACGATATACAAGTGCTTCGCGAGTACCCAAAAGACAGTGTTTTTCAGGCTAACGAATTTTATTTTGATACCTCTTCCGGTATTTATTACAACGTAATTGATTCAGGTAATGGAAGACGGATTAAAGTAGGAGAAGAGTTTTACATTCGTTTCAAAGGTCTTACATATATTGCATCTACCGATACATTCACCTACTCCAATATTCAGAGTTTGCAACCTGAAGTTTTGGTTTATGGTAACACCTCTACTTATTCGTCAGTAGCGTGGGTGGCTCCTTTAAAAAATGTGGGCGATAGGGCAAAAGTAAAGCTCATAGTACCTTTCAATATGGGATTACCCAATGATCAACAAGGATACAAAACGGCATACTATGAAGAATTGAAATATCGATTCGAACAATAATTTATTTAAACTCAAAATAGAAATGTCCCTTATAAAATCAATTTCCGGAATACGCGGAACAATTGGTGGAAAAGCAGGTGAAGGGCTTACACCAATCGACACCGTTAAATTTACAGCTGCTTACGCAGCTTATATTAAAAAGACAAATCATAAAGATTTACCGAAGATTGTTGTTGGCAGAGATGCTCGTATATCTGGAGATATGGTTCATAAACTGGTAACCGGAACTTTAATGGGAATGGGGTTTGATGTGATAGACATAGGTTTAGCAACTACTCCTACAACAGAAATTGCTGTTACAAAAGAAAATGCAAGCGGTGGAATTGTCATCACCGCAAGTCATAATCCAAAACAGTGGAATGCTTTAAAACTATTAGATTCAAATGGTGAGTTTTTAGATGCTAAAGCCGGAGAAGAGATTTTGGCACTTGCTGAAGTAGATGATTTTATATTTGCAGAAGTAGACAATTTGGGAAGCGTAACTGTAAAAGATTATTTAGAAGCGCACATTCAAGATGTGTTAGCATTAGAACTCGTAGATGTTGAGGCAATTGAAAAAGCTAACTTTAGTGTGATTATCGATTGTGTAAATTCCGTTGGCGGAATTGCAGTCCCTCCGCTTTTGAAAGCGCTGGGTGTAAAAAAAGTTATAGAACTTCATTGCGAACCTCACGGACATTTTGCACACAATCCTGAACCACTACCGGAAAATTTAACGGAACTCACTTCTTTAATGCAAACTAAAAAAGCTGATGTGGGTTTTTCGGTAGATCCCGATGTAGATAGATTGGCTATATTTTGCGAAGACGGAGAACCTTTTGGCGAAGAATATACATTAGTTGCCATTGCAGATTACGTTTTATCACATACACCCGGCAACACCGTTTCAAATCTCAGCTCTACACGCGCTTTGCGCGATGTGACCGAGAAATACGGCGAAAAATACAAAGCATCTGCTGTGGGCGAAGTGAATGTGGTAGCTAAAATGAAAGAAACCAATGCTGTAATTGGGGGCGAGGGTAATGGCGGGGTAATCTATCCTGCAGCGCATTACGGGCGCGATGCACTTGTTGGGATTGCTCTGTTTTTGACTCATTTGGCAAAATCGGGTAAAAGTGTGAGCGCCTTGCGTGCTTCTTATCCCTCTTATTATATGTCGAAACAAAAAGTTGACTTAACACCGGAAACAAATATCGATGAGATTCTTTTGTCCATAAAAGAAAATTACAAAAACGAAGATATTAACGAGATTGACGGGGTTAAAATTGAGTTTAAAGATAGATGGGTACATCTTCGTAAATCTAACACAGAGCCCATCATAAGGATATATTCCGAAGCTCCTTCTATCGAAGAGGCTGCTCAATTAGGAAAAGAAGTTATTAACCAAATAAAGAATATTGTTGGATAAATTTCTCAATATTTCCCTCATAATATACCGTAATGTTTGACTTAACCTAAAGAACAAATATTTTTTTGTCTCCTTTTTGTGAGCAAAAGATCTCTGTTCGTTTTTTATACTTTGAGATAGACTTTTCGGTGCATTTTTAATAGATTTAGATGAAAGATAAACTTATTTCATTGGAGGATATGAAAAAAGTCCATCCAATTTTTCGCGGAAAGTATGGCGATTTTTTTGCAAAAAAAGGGCGACAGATATCCGGATTAGATAACGTAAACAAAGTATACGATCATTCAAAGCATCTGAGAGGTGTTGATTTTTGCACGCATCTTTTAGATAATTTACAAATTAATCGAATTGTTAGAAATGAGGAGATTTTAGAGAAATACAAAGACCAGCCCTTTATTACTGTTGCCAATCATGCTTACGGACATGTTGACGGAATAGCAAATATAGAACTTGTTGGAAAGCATCAACCTAAATTTAAATTGATGGTTAATTTTATTTTGGGTATGATTGAAACTTTATCCGATAATTTCATTACTGTTAATCCGTACGACGCTGATGTTTTCAATCAAGTTTCCAATTTGAGTGGAATAAAAGGATGCATTGCACAATTGCAGGAAGGAAATCCATTGGGATTGTTCCCTGCAGGAGCCATCTCAAATCTTGTCTTAAACAATGGGAAATGGATGATAGAAGATAGAGAGTGGCAACCATCGGTGCTTAAGTTGATTAAGTTTGCCAAAGTACCGGTAATCCCAATTCATATTTCGGGACGAAATTCGTCTTTCTTTTATATGTTGGGATTAATTGATTGGCGGTTGCGCAACCTTAGATTAGGACACGAGCTCTACAACAAAAAAGGTCATGAGATGATATTCACGGTTGGAGAACCCATATCTCCGAAGGAGCAAGCAAAACATACGGAACTGGAGTCGTTTGGTAACTTTCTGAAAACAAAGACGTACGAATTAAGAAAATCCAAATAATTTTTTTAACTTTGGATAAACTTATCTCGCTCGTAAGCGAACTTATTTGAGAAATGATTTATGTCGAAACAGACAATACAACAAGTAAAACAACGATTTAGCATAATTGGAGTATCGAGCGAACTGGAGCGTGCAATAGATACTGCGCTTCAAGTAGCGCCTACAGATTTATCTGTGCTCATTACCGGCGAAAGCGGAGTGGGTAAAGAGAACTTTCCCAAAATTATTCATTTATATAGCAGAAGAAAGCACGGACCCTATTTTGCAGTCAATTGCGGATCGATACCCGAAGGAACTATTGACTCTGAACTTTTTGGTCATGAAAAAGGATCTTTTACCGGTGCAACAGCCAGTAGGAAAGGTTATTTCGAATCGTCCGACAATGGCACTTTGTTCTTAGATGAAGTAGCAGAATTGCCTTTGTCCACTCAGGCGCGTTTGTTGCGTGTGCTGGAAACGGGTGAATTTATAAAAGTAGGTTCTTCGAAAGTGGAAAAAAGCAATGTGAGAGTAGTTGCTGCCACCAATATGAACATGATACAAGCCGTTGAGAAAGGGAAGTTTCGCGAAGATTTGTATTATCGTCTGAATTCCGTTCCAATTCGTATCCCCCCTTTGCGCGACAGAAAAGAAGATATTCTATTACTTTTTCGAAAGTTTGCCGGCGATTGCGCTGAACAATATATGATGCCTCCCATTACTCTTACCGAAGAGGCAAAAGAGATGTTGAAATCTTACCGTTGGCCCGGGAACATCCGTCAGCTAAAGAATATTACCGAGCAAATATCGGTGATTGAGCAAGAACGAATAATAACTCCCGAGTTAATGAAACGTTATCTGCCTGAGCAAGAAGTTGGCATGCTGCCCGTGCTGGCATCACACATACACGAATCGGAAGGAAAAACTTTTGCTAACGAAAGAGAAATTCTATATCAGGTATTGTTCGATATGAAAAAAGACCTGAATGATTTGAAGCAAGTGGTTAAAGATATTTTAACTGATGGAGTAGACAAGAGAACTGCGGTTAAAGCCGAAGCTTTGATGGAAGATTCTATATCTGACCATAAATCTTTTCGACTTCCCGTTGCCTACAACGAAAAGTTTTTGAAAACACCTTTTCCTACTCACGAAGAAAAGGAAAAAGAAGATGTGCAAGAAGCAGCAGAATATGTTGAAGAAATAATGTCGCTACAAGAGATGGAACGCGAAATGATTATAAAAGCCTTGGAACGTCACGACGGAAAGCGGAAACAAGCAGCCATCGATCTTAACATATCAGAACGAACATTGTATCGAAAGATCAAAGAATATAAACTGGAGAATTTATGAAAAAAACTTTGCTTTTCGTAGCTTTAGTTGGCTTATTGAGCGCTTGCTCCATGTCTTATAGATTCAATGGAGCTTCAATAGATTACGACGTAACAAAAACAATCATGATTGCCGAGTTCCCAAATCAGGCGCCACTTGTCTATCCTCCGTTGGAACAACGTTTCAATGAAGAGCTTAAAGATCTGTTTACGCGTAACACGCGTTTGCAATTTGTGCGCCAAAACGCCGACTTGGAGATGGAAGGAGAGATTGTTGGCTACGAGCTAACTCCCCTTGCCGTGCAAGAAGATTCGTTTGCTTCTGAAACAAGATTGACATTAACAGTACGTATGCGTTTTAGGAACAACAAAGTGGAAGGACAAGATAGGGAAGAACGAGTATCGGCTTATCGAAACTTTCCGGCAGATCGCATGCTGACCGATGTTCAGGATCAGTTGATAGCTGAACTGGTTAAAGAAATTGTGGATCAAATTTTCAATGTAACGATGTCTAACTGGTAATTGGATGAATTAATTTTGAAAAAAGAGGATTTTTACGCATACCTGAAGGAGACAAAAGAGTTAAATGAGAATAGCTTGCTTCAACTGAAGCAATTAACGCAACGATATCCTTATTTTCAGTCAGCGAAGCTGTTGTTGTTGAAAAATCTAAAAGAACAGGAAGATGCTGCTTTTATTTCTGAATTAAAGAAAATTGCAATCGAGTGTGCCGATCGTAAAAAACTCTTCTACTATTTAAACGACGAGCAATTTGCACGTTTTTTTGAAAAAGAGAAATCGGAAGATTATTCAAATCAAGATCGTACCGAACTATTGCTGCGCTCTTTTTTGGAATCAATTGATGAAAAAGAAGATGAAGAAGACAAGATTGCGGAAACTCATAGTTTGGAAGAAGACTCAATCATATCAACCGATTATTTGGCTTATTTAGAGCTTACAGAATCGCAACGCGATTCACCGGATGAGACGGAAGAGAGTAAACCGATGAAACATCAGGAGTTAGTTGATCGGTTTTTAGAAAAATCATCGTCGGACGAAACTTTATTTTCAACCAGTAAAAGCCCGGAAAACAATGAAGAAAAATCATCTCAAGAGGTTGATAATCTATTAGATGACGATACTTTTTTGACTGAAACGCTTGCCCAGGTTTACATAAAGCAAAAGAAATATGAACAGGCACTTACAATTATTAAAAGATTAAGTTTGAATTTTCCGGAAAAAAGTATTTACTTTGCAGATCAAATACGCTTTCTGGAGTATTTGATTATCAACGACAAAAATAAAAAATAAAAATAAAATGTATATCTTTATTACGATTCTTATTCTAATTGCAGCTATTTGTATGATTCTTATAGTTTTGGTACAAAACTCTAAGGGTGGTGGATTGGCAGCCGGCTTCTCTTCATCCAACCAAATTATGGGAGTTAGAAAAACAACGGACTTTTTGGAAAAAGCAACTTGGGGATTGGCTATCACTATAATTGCGCTCAGTATTTTGACTGCAAAGTTTACTGTACGCCGTAGCACTCTTCCTCAATCGCAAGTTGAAGTGGAACAACCGGCTCCTTTGAGTCCCTCAACAGCACCTGATATGAACCCGGGTTTGCCGATGCCAACTCAACCCATTCCGGAAGCACCACAACAAGAACAACCTTCCGAATAAAAAAGAAATAAGATTACACTAAAAACAGATAAAGGAATCGAATTCAACCCGGTTCCTTTATTTTGTTTCTACACATTGCTGTTTACCCCAATTATCAGAATACTGCACATTGCGGCTTCCGCTCGCATTGTTCATAATAAGATAAAGCAATTATATGAACAGTACGGTTTCAGATCACACTATCCGATAATCTCAAAGTTATTTAGTCGAAATCTGTGAAAGACCTGCCGGTATGATCGTTATCAATAAATTTATTGCTATTTTTGTTTCAATCAATTTAACAACATTATGAAGCAAATACTTTTAGGCATATTTTTATCGATAACCTTATTCGCTTTTTCTCAAGAACCTTTCCGATACGATACCATTTTTGTGACACCGGATGATGCACGCAACATTCATCGTTATCAAAACAAGCAAACTACAACTGTACAAAATCAACAAGATGTACAAAGCCAACAGTCCAAACCAATGCCTGGTTCCGGTTTCGATGCAAAAAATCTTCGCTACGGTCTGAATCTCGGAATGCATTTTAGTGATAATTACTCCTTGTTTCGTCTTGCTCCGCAAGTTGGATATCAATTTAATAGATATTTAATGGCAGGAGCAGGCGTTAGTTACTATTACAGCAAAAATCGAATATATCATCAGCAAGAACGAGTAAGCCTTTACAACAACTCTTTGGGTGCAAATCTGTTTGGTTATTTTTACCCGTCGCGTATGTTAGTTGTCTCAGTACAACCTGAGCTCAATTATGTTTGGTCTAATTACAAAGGCGACCTTTCAGGAGAGCTTGACAAAGCAAATGTGTTGGTGCCTTCGTTTGTAGTTGGTGCCGGACTCCGATTAGGACCCGCACATGCAATGCTCTATTACGATTTGGTGCAAGATGTAAATTCGCCTTATTCTTCGGGAATCTTTTATGGGATGTCGGTTTATTTTTAACAGATTGTCAGGTAGCTCATATTTTTAGAGAATAAATTTAACTCTCAACTCTTCATCCTCTGCCTCATCGCCTCAAACGTCAACACCGCCGTAGAAACTGATACATTCAGCGAATCAATCTTCCCACGCATCGGTATTTTTATACGATGCATAGCAAAACTAAGCCACTCCAGGGTTAAGCCTTCGGCTTCTGCACCCATAATAATTGCCGAGGGTTGCGTAAAATCAACATTTTGGTACATTTCTGCTGCCTGCAATTCTGCCGCAAAAGAAGTAATCGAATTATCTTGCAGCCATATCATGGCTTCTTCTGAAGTGCAAACTGCTGTTTGCACGATAAACAATGCCCCCACACCCGAACGAATTACATTTGGGTTATAGACATCAGTTTGTGGATCGCACACAATTACGGCATCCACAGCTGCTGCATCTGCGGTGCGAAGAATAGCACCCAAATTGCCGGGTTTTTCCACAGATTCCAGAACAATAACAAAAGGATTGTCCGACAATTGAATATCGGCAAGATTATGTGATTTTGGATGAGCCAATGCAATAATACCATCCGACGAAGTGCGATACGACAATTTAGCAAACACCAAAGGAGTGATATCAAAAATTCTTTCCACGGGTATATCTGCTATCGCTTCCGGATATCTACTTTCAGTAAACAATTCGCGACAAACATACACCTCCTCAATAAAATAATCGCCGGCAATAGCCAGCGATAATTCTCTTGCACCTTCAATTACAAAAAGATTTTGCAATTTTCGTTCACGCGATTTCGAAAGTTTGAGAATTTTCTTTACAGAAGGATTCTGTAAACTTGAAATAATCATCTTTAGATGTTTTGTAGATTTATCTTCTTTATTCTTCCTTACCCAACATAAACTCATCAATTACTTTCTTCAAACTTGCTTTAGGTATGTTACCCTGGCCCATTTGAGGATTTCCGGCATGCGGAATAAAAAGCAGTGAGGGCACACTTTGGATACCAAAAGCACGCGCTATGTCGGGTTCTTGGTCAACATCCACCTTGTAGATATAGATTTCGTCTCCATATTCAGCAGCCAAATCTTTCAATGTTGGTGCCAACTGTTTGCAAGGACCACACCAAGTGGCATGAAAGTCTATGATAGCGGGTTTATCTCCCTTATAGTCCCAGTTGTTAGGACTTCTCACAAAATCATGTACTTTATCTATAAAAGTTGATCTCGTAAGTTCGATGGGTGTTGCTTTTTTCTCTGCGTTACTCTCCGGTTTTTGGGAAAAAGCCACAAGTGTGAAAGCTAACAAGGTTAAAGTTATACTGATCTTTTTGATTGATTTCATTTTATCGGTTGCTTTTAAATTATTGAAAATGTAAATTCTAAATTGTATCTTTTAAAATTTCTGTATTATAAAAGAACACCAAGCTTTGATAAAAGTTTAAGAGATGCGTTTAATTCTCCTCTCTTAAAAATTATGAAGATTGCCTATCTTTGTAAAATGCCGCATTGGGCTGTCTTACGCCAAACTCTTTGGCAGAAATGTTCTCAATAGCTACTTTCCATATTTTCACGTTGTTGATTGCCGGCACAGAATATTTGAAATCTCTATCCGTATAGTGACGCATAATGATGGAAAGAATTTTCTCCTTCTCTTCAAAATCCTCTTCAAAAACGACCTTGCCGCTGCATATAACGCTTTGCGATTGCATTCGGTAACTACATGCTACATCGGGATGTTGCCAAATTAATTTGGGTTGCGTACAAAAGGTGATACAGACATTCGAATTTTGCTCCAAAATACGAATCGACCGTCCTTCCCGTGCAGAATGCAGATAGATTGTGCCGTTTTCGTAACCATAGTTCATGGGCAACACATAGGGAATTCCGTTTTCATCGGAAAAACCGACAAAGCATATCTGCTCCGATTGAAGAACGCGTTCTATTTTCTCTTTTTCTTCTATTGAGTATGTTTTCATTTATAGTTGGTTTGTTTATCGGTATTCGAAATTCGGAATTCGATACTCGAAATTCGGAATTCGGAATCTCGAACACCCGAATCTTATGTCTCGATTTCCCATTAAAACAAAAAAAGGAAACTCCCCTTTAAGGAAATTTCCATTTCTTTTGTTTGTAGTGTAAAAATCAATTTCACTTTACCTTATCAACGATAGCTTTGAAAGCTTCCGGATGGTTCATCGCCAAATCGGCAAGAACTTTACGGTTAATATCAATTTCATTTTTGTGCAAGGCACCCATCAAACGAGAGTAAGTAGTACCATTTAGTCGTGCGGCAGCATTGATACGCTGAATCCAGAGTGCACGGAAGTTACGTTTTTTAGTCTTACGATCGCGATATGCGTAGGTTAACCCCTTTTCCCACGTATTTTTAGCTACTGTCCACACATTTTTACGTGCTCCAAAGTAGCCCCGGGTTAATTTGAGAACTTTTTTTCTGCGTTTGCGCGAAGCAACATGATTTACTGATCTTGGCATAATAAATTATTTGTTTTTTGGATGTTAGCGTTCTTGTCTTGCAAGACTCTTTTGGAGCATACATCCGGTTATTAAATCAAATTAAAAAAAACTCGCTTTGTTTTGAAGATTACTTCAATCCCAACATGTGCTTCACGTTGTTTTCGTCAGCTTTGTGAACAAGTCCGGATTTCGTCAAATTTCTTTTACGTTTCTTGGACTTTTTCGTCAAAATGTGACTTTTGAAAGCGTGCTTTCTTTTGATTTTTCCTGTTCCGGTAAGTTTGAATCTCTTTTTAGCACCGGAATTAGTCTTAATTTTTGGCATTTTATTTACTTTCTTTTATATGTAAAATTTTATCTCTTTTCTTTTATACTCTTATTCGTCTAAAACAGTTTGATCAGTAACACACAATAATTATTGAATCATATATAAAACGATTGACTGGCTATATTTCTTTCATCTTTTCTGGATTCTGACGAGAATCAAATACAGAAGCAATTGTAATTATCTTATCTTCTTGCCAATAAGTAATTTTATAATTGCTTTCCACAAGATATCTAAAATCTTATGGCATTCCTTCTAAAAGTTTTTCTTTAGATCCAGACAGTGGGTTTTTACGTAAAACTTCAACCCTATCAATAATTCTGTTTATGATTTTCTTAGCAATTCTTGGGCTGGCTTTAAGTGAGTAGTAATTATAAATATCAATTAATTGTTTTGAAGATAATTCAGACCAATCAATTTTTATTCCCATGATTTGACTCTCTTTTTTAATTCTTCCTGTGAAATTATCCGACCGTTTACTTTGTCTTGTTTTGCTTGGTCAATCATTTCATGGAATTCTTTCAACGCCATAGGTTTTAAATCCCTTTCATATTGCTTTTTTTTCTCTGTCATAATAAAAGATTCTAACTGCTCTATGATGCTTTCATCAGAGATTCTTAAAAATTCTTCTATTAAATTCAGCTTTCTTGTTGATATGTCCATTTTATCAATCTTTACATTCTACTTCATATGAATATAACGCGATTCGATTAAAAGTGTTTCAGTTGTTTGTTTTTTTAGCTTGCTCAAAACCTTATTTTACAAATCAATAAAACTTAGTAAGGCTGTTATCTCACCTTGAAAGCATCTTGTTATGCATTACTATAAAATGATTTTTTATTTTTACTATCTAAAATGTAAAAAGACTACTTGTATTCTTACAAGTGATCCTGTTTGATCTTTCAATAAAGAAACACCAACCATTTTTACCTTTTCCATTCGAAAAAGTGCGCAAAGATAAGAATTAATATTCAATAAATTATTATTCTACGCTATTTTTCCTCTAAAAAGCATTTTAGAGCGAAAAGCTACTTTGCTGGATTGGAGTTTTTCTACGAACCTTTTTTGGATGAAGTTGGTGTTTTCTTGGGCGCTAACATAATAATCATGCGCTTCCCTTCCAATTGGGGCAATTGCTCCACTTTTGCGTAGTCTGCTAAGTCGCTGGCAAATCTTAATAGTAACACTTCACCCTGATCTTTAAAAAGAATCGAACGGCCTCTAAAAAACACATAAGCCTTCACTTTAGATCCATCCTCCAAAAAACCCTTCGCATGCTTCAGCTTGAAGTTATAATCGTGATCGTCGGTTTGCGGTCCAAATCTAATCTCTTTAACAACAACTTTCACAGTTTTAGCTTTTTGCTCTTTCTGTTTTTTCTTTTGTTGATAAAGAAACTTCTGATAATCGGTAATACGACAAACAGGTGGTTTTGCAGTAGGAGAAATCTCTACCAAATCGAGCCCTAAATCTTGGGCCATTTGCAATGCTTGTCTGGTAGGGTAAACTCCCTGCTCTACATCATCGCCTACTACTCTCACTTCGGGCACTCGGATGCGTTCATTGATCCGATGCAAATCTCTTGAATCTCTTGGGTTATATCTCATTAATTGAAATTTATCTCTACTTAGCTCTCTTTTAAAGCTTGCTTCGAGAAAGGTGAAATTATTTTTTTGTAATGTTAATTATTTATGTTGTCGGGTTTTTCCCTACTAACTTCTTTTTGAACGTATAAAGGTACAAAAATAACAGATTTTTTTTAATAATTGAGCATCTGTCCTATCTCTTTTTTCAAATCTTCGGCAAAAGCTTCCAATTTCATGCTTCCTTTGTCGCCTTCTCCTTGTTTTCTCACCGAAACTTCGCTATTTGACTCTTCACGCTCTCCCACTACCAATAGGTAAGGAATGCGCTTCAACTCATTGTCACGTATTTTGCGACCCACCTTTTCGTTTCGGTCATCCACTTCTCCACGAATATCTAATTGTTTCAGTGTTTTCATCACCGAATAAGCATAATCGTTGTATTTTTCGCTCACAGGCAAAATAACCACCTGATCGGGAGCCAGCCACAACGGAAATTTTCCGGCAGTGTGCTCAATCAAAACAGCAATAAATCGTTCCATGGAACCAAACGGTGCACGGTGAATCATTACAGGGCGGTGCTTCTGATTATCGGCACCCGTATATTCCAATTCAAATCGCTCGGGCAAATTGTAATCTACCTGAATCGTTCCCAATTGCCAACGGCGTCCCAGCGCATCGCGCACCATAAAATCGAGTTTGGGACCGTAGAAAGCTGCTTCGCCCAATACAATGGTCGTTTTCAATCCTTTTTCTTCACATGCTTCAATAATCGCACGTTCGGCCTTTTCCCAATTCTCATCGCTACCAATGTATTTGGTCTTATCTTCCGGATCGCGCAACGAAATTTGAGCCTCAAAATTTTCGAAGTCCAATGCTTTAAAGATAATGAAAATGATATCTACCACTTTCAAAAATTCATCCTTCACCTGATCGGGCGTACAAAATATATGCGCATCGTCTTGTGTAAATCCGCGTACGCGGGTCAATCCATGTAATTCCCCACTCTGTTCATACCGATATACTGTTCCAAATTCCGCCAAGCGTAAAGGTAAATCTTTGTAGGAACGAGGAATTACTTTGTAAATTTCACAATGGTGCGGACAATTCATCGGGCGTAACAAAAATTCTTCGCCCTCTTCCGGTGTATGTATCGGTTGAAACGAATCTTTACCATATTTTTCATAATGCCCCGATGTTACGTACAACTGTTTGCTGCCAATATGGGGAGTGATCACTTGTTCATAATCGAACTGAAGTTGTATTTTTTTCAGAAATTCTTCCAGACGAAGACGCAATTGCGTACCTTTTGGTAACCAAAGAGGCAGACCTTGACCTACTTTTTGTGAAAAAGCAAATAGCTGTAGCTCTTTCCCTATTTTGCGGTGGTCGCGTTTTTTGGCTTCCTCCAACATAATTAAGTATTCATCCAGCAATTTTTTCTTGGGAAAGGTAATACCATACAAACGTGTCAACTGCCTGCGGGATTCATCGCCGCGCCAGTATGCACCGGCAGCACTCAACACTTTCACAGCTTTTATATATGAAGTATTGGGCAAATGCGGTCCACGACATAAGTCTGTGAAGTCGCCCTGCGTATAGGTAGTTATTGTTCCGTCTTCAAGCTCGTCAATAAGCTCAATTTTATAGTTTTCGTTTTTAGCACCAAAAAACTTCAACGCATCCTCTTTGGATATTTCTTCGCGTTTTATCTCTTCTTTGCGAGCAATCAGCTCTTTCATTTTTTTTTCGATGGCAGGAAAGTCTCCTTCTTTGATGGTTACTCCTTCTCCGGGATCCACATCGTAATAGAAACCATTTTCAATAGCGGGTCCAATTCCAAACTTTATACCCGGATAGAGTTCCTGCAAAGCCTCTGCCATCAGGTGAGCCGATGAGTGCCAATATGCATGTTTCCCTTCATCATCGTCCCATTTCAAAAGATTTATAGTAGAGTCTTCGTTAATTGGGCGCATCAAATCCCATGTTTCATCATTCACGGAAGCAGCCAGCACCTCTTGTGCCAATCTACTGCTTATGCTTTGCGCAATCTCCAAAGCAGTAGTTCCTTTTTCATATTCCCTGACTGAGCCATCGGGAAATGTTATTTTTATCATAAAGCTATCTAAGTAATATAGGTATATTAATTTTAAAATGCAAATGTAATGATTTTGTGGCTGATAGGAGAATTAATTTGGAGGAAATTTAATTAATTGAAAAATGACCCTTCGACTACGCTCAGGGCAGGGAGTTGAAAAGTAAAAATGTTTGGATGTGTAGGGGAATGTTACGTAATACGGATTGCGGGTAGTAAATGATATGCATTTCATGATTTTAGGTTTTTTCGTGATTTTGTATTTTCGTGATTTATCAAAAGTCAATACTCCATGACACCTAAAACCTAAAACCCAAAACCTAACACCGAATCCCGAGTCTCAAGTTCCGAGTTCCGAGTCTCAAATACCACTCTGACCTATTCACATACCACAGATCACAATTTTTCATTTTCAATTAATTTCCTACCTTTGCCCAACTTATGCAATACAACCTCTTTTCATCCGATCAATATACATTTTTTTGTCTCAGCAGTGGAAGTTGTGGCAACTGCTATTTTGTGGGTAATGGCGATTATGGAATCCTCATC
>Ga0265293_10007125_pt1 | contig 17432 bp, 17 predicted proteins | sample Munlanlewell138R_FD_192505 | JGI IMG/M metagenome (GOLD analysis project Ga0265293, IMG submission 192505) | Leachate microbial communities from a municipal landfill in Southern Ontario, Canada - Leachate well 138R | ecosystem: Engineered > Solid waste > Landfill > Unclassified | place: Canada...
AAAAGAAGACATAGTTATTTGGATTATATTTCACCAAATGAGTTTGAAAAAAGATATAATTTAGAGTCTTTAAAAAAGTAGGTTTTTACTGGTTTAGTAATTGTCTAGTTTATAGGGGACATTCCAAACCTCTTAACGCCTAACGCTAAATGCTCAGCACTTGAAGCTTCTACTTCAATATACCCAAACCCCGTTTCAGCAAATGTAGGCGCTATCCCAAATGTAACTAAGTCACCATCAGATGCTAACTCTTTTGCTTTTTGAATTACTTTTTCATACTGGGCTTCATTTTTGATGAGATGGTCAGATGGTGTTACTAAGACTATTTCATCAGGCTCAAGAGCCATACAAGCAAGAGCAATAGCTGGTGCAGTATTTCTTCCAACTGGTTCTAGTAGATAGCGAGTGTTAAGTGTTAAGCGCTTAGCGTTAAGTTCTTCTAGTTGATCGAGCGCCAAAAAGTACTGTTCTGTGTTGGATACTATAAATTTACTATCACACACTTTCGAATTCCGTTCAATAGTTAGCTGAAAGAGTGACTTGTTGTCAAAAAGCTTTACAAACTGTTTTGGCATAAGAGTTCTGCTTATCGGCCAAAGTCTCGTACCGCTTCCTCCACATAGGATTATATTTGTCATTTTAAATCTCTAATGTTATTATTTTATTTATATCTACACCTAAATCTTGTGTTAAATATTTAATAATCTCTTCTTCTCTGCCTAAGACACTTATGATGATTTTATCATATTGCATATTTTTCAAGTTCAATGGATGATGTTTTTCATCTGCCATATCTACATACCCAATAACTTTATCTGCTATTAGAGCTTGAATTGTTTTTCCTATAGTTCCATTTCCATAAATAACATAGGTTTCATTTAATTTTTGTATAAATGAGAATAGAAAATTATACTTCCTTAAGAATTCAAGTTTTTTACGATTTGTCATAAATTGATTTACGCCAGTCCGTTCTAGTTTTATAAGGCTACATAATTTTTTCTCTATTTTTGTGTAAGCCAATGCACTTTCAATACTTAATAAAAGAGAATTTTTATAATTATTAAAACTCAATACTTTATCAAATAAAGCCAAACAGTCATCATGATATTGTTTTTTATTTATATAATGTGCCAAAATTTCATCAAGTTGTGCGATATCTTTAATCATATAACCAATATCGTAATTTGCTATATGTTCTAATAGCATTTCATTATAAGTTGTTATTATTGGAAGACCATTTTGTAAATAAGTAGATATTTTACCTGATGACAATCCTAAATCACCAATATTCTTGCCAGTATATATTGATGTAAAATCTGTACAATAAAGAGCAAGACCTAAATCAGCTGAATGTAGTATTTTATGCATATCATGATTAGAAGTAAGTTCAATATCTAAGAAATATACATTATTTGGTATAGTATTTACTATTTTTTTTAATTTGTCAAAAGAATTTCCATATCTATCATGGATGACCAATACCCAATCTTGAGGTATAGTGCTTTGTTCAAATAGCAGTTCAAAGCAAGACCAAGAAGCGATACTTCCTGTATAAATAAGCATTTTTTTTGAATACTCAATATTTAATACATCGTATACAAAATAATTTTTTTTGTATTTATATTTTTTAGAACCTGCAACGGGTATATAAATCATTTTATCAAGTGCAATATTATTTTCTTTATGTAGATTTAACCCTCTTTGCTCATCTTGAACAATTGCGAACTCTATATTTTCACATGCATGCTTTTCTATTTTTTTAAACTCTTTTGAACTCTCTTTCTCAAAAAATATTTCATAAGAGATATATCCATATTTTATACCATATATTGAGTGAATCACAAAAGTCAAATAAATTCCAAGCCTATCAACGCCTATTACAAAATCATAATCATAAAGTAAATATCTCTCTAAAAAATCAATCAACATACTGCTTTGAAAAATTAGATTTTCTTCATTATAAATATTTGAATATTCAATTATTTTGCACGGTGGTTTCTTATCCTTATTGTTTTGATTGATTTCAATCTTAGGAATTAGAACACTTACATTATAATTTTTATTTAAAAAAACCAAAATCTCATACAAGTTAGGATTATTAAAAATATTACCTTCAGGGTGAATTACTAAAATTTTCTTTTTCATGTCTTTTATAAGTCTTTTAGCTGCTCTATTGTTCCAAAAGAGTGATTTTCTCTTAAACTTGAACTCTCTTTTACAAAAACAATGTCAACTTGTCCTAAGGCATTATCAAGAGGTCTATTCCAACCAAAGAGGATATCATATGCAACAAAGTTTATATTTTTCATATAACTAATTACATCAAAAAATTCAGGGGCATCCTTCATAAATTGCAACATTGAAACCTCCATAACGATAACTTCTACATTTTCCAAAATTTCTGCACATCCATTTAAAGCTTCTAGTTCTGCCCCTTGAATGTCTAATTTAATTAAAAGTTTTTGATTTTTGATTTTGTCTATTAAAATATCACCTATTTTTATAGTTGGTACTCTCCTCTCATCTCCATCTGCTTCTTCTCCCATGCTTTCTTTCAAAATAGAAGATCCATCTAAATGATCAGTATGCACATTTATTGTCACTTCTCCTGTGTAGCTACTTGCGGCTGCAAGAATATACTCACCATTTATAGTATTTAAAATTTCTTTTATATTTTCTTCAAACTCCATCAGTGGCTCAATTAAATAATAATAGCTATTTGGATAAACACTATAAAGATCAGGCGTACCTTTTGCAACTCCTATATCTAGTATTATGGAAGGCTCAAATCCATTGTTCTTTATAACCTCTAATGCTTCTTTTAAACTTTTTCTTTGCTTATTCATATTAGCCATTTTTTATTCTCCATACCACATTCCAACTATTAAAATCAGGATTATCTTCACTCATCCATCTCTCTTTTTTCTCAACTTTTAGCCCAGCCTGCTTACAGATCAGCTCAAGTTCTGTATCAAAAAAGTATCTCATCTTGTGAAGTTCTTTTTTTTCCACTATTTCTTTTGTTTTTTTATCTTCTATAAATATATCATAGTTTACATCTACAATATTTTCTCTAGCATGTAAAAAAGGTTCAGCTAATCGTGTAACTTTTATGCTGTCGTTTTCAAGTCTTTTTACTCTCGTAGTTGGTAAGTCTGTTAAAACAGCGGGACCATACCAGAAGTCAAATACAAAAATGCCATCATCATCTAGATGACTCTTAGCAACTTCAAAAGCTTTTATCAGTTCATCATTTGAGTTTTGATAACTCATGACATGAAACAGTGAAACTACTATATCAAACTTTTTATTTAGACTTAGTTCTTGTATGTTTGAATGACTAAAGCTAAGCCTGTCTTCTCTGCCACTTCTTCTGGTTTCAGCGATTTCAAGCATATCTTTACTCAGGTCTATGCCATGTACTATATAACCTTTGTCGCATAGTAAACTCGCATGTCTGCCTGTGCCACACCCCATATCTAGAAGTGTTTTCGCATCTGGCTTATTTGCTTTTATAATATTATATATATATTCTACTTCGCTACTATAATCTTTGTCACTATATAACAAATCATAGTATTGTGAATATAACTTTCCAAACTGATTCATGCCAAAACCTTATGAAGTGCATCTGATACTTCTTCTATCTGTTCTTTTGTTAAAGCCAAACCACTTGGAATGTAAAAGCCTCTCTCGTAGAGTTTTTCACTATTTGGTAAATCATCATCTAAAAACAATCCCATTTTGTTAAAAACTGGTTGTTTGTGCATAGGGTAGAAAAATGGTCTTGTACCTATTTTATATTTTCCTAGTTCTTGCATAACTTCTTTTGCTGTTTTTATACAACTATCTTTTAGAGTGATGGCATATACCCAGTAGATATTTTCACAAAATTCTGTCTTAGATATAGGTAGATTTATATAGTCTATATCTTTTAGAAGTTCATTATAATAGTTGCCTATCCATCTTTTTTTTACTACTATTTCATCTATTTGTTCAAGTTGAGCAACACCAAGTGCTGCTTGCATATTTGTCATACGGTAGTTCCAACCAAGTTCTTCATGGATAAATCTTTTATCTGCATCGTTAGAAAAACAAAGATTTCTTAATCCTTTTGATTTTTCATAAATAATTTCATCATCCATAAGAACCATACCACCCTCACCAGTAGTGATATGTTTGTTTGGATAAAAACTAAAGATGCTTACATCTCCAAAACTTCCACACTTCTTGTCTCTGTAAGTTTGTCCATGCATCTGGGCTGCATCTTCTATAATTTTAAGATTGTACTTTTTAGCAAGAGCGATTATAGTATCTACATTTACGCATAACCCATAAAGGTGCACTATCATGATAGCTTTTGTTTTTGATGTGATTTTTGCTTCTATATCTTGGATCTTAATATTAAAAGTATCAAACTCACTATCAACCAAAATAGGTTTTACTCCATTGGTAACTAATGACTGTCCACAAGAGATGATAGTAAATGATGGCATAATAACTTCATCGCCATCACCTAAACCCAAAGCTCTTACAGCGATGTCAAGTGCAGCACTTCCGTTTGCACAAGCTACTGCGTACTTTCTACCAATATAAACGGTCATATCATCTTCAAACCTTTTTATAAAAGATCCTTCGCTACTTATCCAGCCTGTGTCTATACATTCATTTAGATATTTTTTTTCATTGCCGGTTAAAAGTGGTGTATTTACTGGTACCATTTATTTTACCTTCAGCTTATCTTTAGTAACTGGTTCAAATCTTACTTTATCCATTTCGCCCGCATATGGACCTTGTTTTACTTCTATAATCTCGCTATCTTCAAGCATCTCAAAGCCATGACCACCATAAGCTAATAGCACTACATCACCTTGGTATAAAACTCTACTTTCAAGATATTTTCTGTTATCATCATAATAGTCTACTCTAACTTTTCCACTTTTTATAACCAACACTTCTTGAGTAAAGTGTACATCTCTTTGTACTTCATTGTGAACATGTGGAGGTATAACATAATCTTTTGCTCTGTTCATATAGGCTAATTGTTGAGAAAAATCATCAGGAGTAAAAAATTCAATACTATTCGATCTATAATTAGTTCGAATAATAATTGAAAAAAGTTTATCGTTATATATAATATGTTCTACCATTTCAACTATCCTAATACAATGTTTATTATTCTTTATTTACATAAGAGATGCAAATTAATTCTTCCCGAAGTGCTTCTAAATATTGCAATCCAAATTCACTATCTGGTTCTAAATAATTTCCTTCTGCCCACTCATTCCAAGCTTTGACAAAAATTATTTGATATTCCTCTTTGTAACTTTTTTTTACTTTTTGAATGGTATTATGCAAAATTTCTTTAAATAATTCGGGTGTAGAACCTTCCAATACAACGCCTCTACCTTTACTTCTTGGAGTATTATCCCAATTTGGCATTACTAAAGGAAGTTCATTTTCATCAAGGTTAAGTTGATATTTTGTTGAATAATTAACTAAATCTTTGTACTCATATACAGTAGGTTGCTCTATACTGTCTAAATACTTCACTCCTTTCATTGTAGCTTTCATAGTTAAAAAAGGGGCATTTTCTACACAGCTATCACATCCATATTTTCTAGCTTCATTGCTTAAATGTGCAATAAAATGAAATCCATTTAACCCCTCTTTTTGAGCCAACTCTCGCCAATATTTAGTAAATTCTTTTGCATCAGGTAAATTTTTTGGATTATAAATTAAAAACACTAATTTTCCATCAATCTTCATGTATCGTTCGTCTTTAAATGCCTCTAATAATGAATAAAAATGTTTTTTATAGTCTTCTATCCCTGGATAAGTTTGTTCTATTAGTATTTTATCAGGAGCTCCATGCCAAATACCTGACCAAGTTTGATTTGCCCACCCCAAGCAAAAAGGAAAATCAATCTCTTTATCTTTAACAACTTCTTGAAAAGGAAGTTCTAATAATTGTTTCCCTGCGAACCAGTAATGCCAATAACAAAATGCTTCTACTCCATGTTCCTTTGCTAGTTTTGCCTGTTCTCGTCTAGTTTCTTTCACCCTCAAATCATAATACCCTAAATCAGCTGGTAGTTTTGGTTGCTTATGACCTTCAAAAAGAGGTTTTGCCTTACCTACATTTGTCCATTCAGTAAATCCTTTTCCCCACCATTTATTATTTTCTTCAATTGGATGAAACTGAGGTAAATAAAAAGCTATTATGCGAGCTTTAAAATTGTTATTTTTCATTATTAACCTTGTGAAATAAAGTTGTTAAATTACCTAGATTTACAATTGGCTCCATAAAAATAGGGCTTTTTAATATATTGCAGAGTGCTTTAAAATTTTTATTTTGTTCTAAATGTACAGCTTTTTCAATGTATTCATCATAAGAAAATGTTCCCCAGTTTTGTATTTCTGAAAACACTACATAATCAACCTGTAGTTTTTGACCAAGTTTAACAAAGTCAACCATTTCTTTGAAATTATCTTTTTGTACAATCATTCGAATAAGAAAAATAAAGTTTTTTTCTCGTTTTAATTCGCGAAGAAAGTAAAGATTTCGTAATAAAACATTGAAATTACCTCCTTTTCGTACTATCGAATAAGTATTTTCATTAGTTGCGTCAACAGACACGGCAATAAGATTGATTTTGTTTTGCACTTTTTTAAGCGTTGTATCCCACATTGCTTTATTTAGCAAAACTCCATTGGTATCAATACGAATCTTAAGCTTAGGAAGTTTTGTAAAATCAAAAGTAGTTAATAGTTTTTTATAGGCATCTGAAGCAAAGGGATCTCCTGCCCCACATAGCCAAAGTTCTTCTAAATAATCTCCAGATTCTTCAAGTATTTCAAATTGTTTTTTCAGTTTATTTTGACTTTGCTCTTTAGTTAATACAATAAGAGATTTACGACATGAGGGACAACTTAAATTACAAGTTGGATCATCATCTAAAGATATAATCTTAGGTAATTTTTGAACTAACGCATATGAAACCATATCATGTATTTCATTTTTCAATATTAATTCATAAGGAACTTGATATTTTTTTACACTTTTTCTGTTTTCCAATACAGCTTGCATTGCTGCGCATTTGGAGCTATCACAATATGAATAATCTCCATCTAAAATAGAGCGTCTTAACTCTTGAAAATTTTCATTATTCCATATCTTGGCTAGTTCTTCTTTATTTGTATTTCCAAAATTATGAGAGATATAGCAACAAGTGCTTACATTACCATTTCCCTGAAGCTCTGCATACATAAAGGGATTTGGACAAATATAATTTCTAAAAATTAAACTATTATTAAATTTTTTCTTTGTACTCAATTGTTGATTTAACATATTATATCTTACCTAAATTTTTCAATTTATAACGACTTGAATATTGGTAAAAAGCTTGTTTATTTGTCACCTTATGAGAAAAGAAATATTCTTCAATCTCTTTATAGATTGATTTCATGTTTATTGGTAATTGATAATATGCATACAATCTATATTTAATGTATTCAATAGGTAAATCAAAATCAAAAACCCATTCATAATCAATAATATAATATATATCATTCTTCTTTATAAGGTTTGAAAAAATAAAATCTATATTTGAAACTCCATCAAATACTTTTTCCCCCTTTAAAAACTCATCAGAAGAGACATTAAAATAATAAATAATATCTGAATTATTTTCAGGCTTCTCAACTATTTTAATCTTAAAATTACTCTCTATTTTTTTCATAAATAATTCGATAAATACTATTTGTTCATCTTTTGATAAATAATTAAATTCTTGTTCTAAAGAAATGCCATCAATATATTCAAAAGTTATGCTCATTTCATCATTTTTAAGAATCTTTGCTAACTTAAAATTAGAAGACACTATAGATTCACTTAATTTATGATGACTTGTTATCATTTTCATTAAATGAGGAATAGCTTCCATGCATAAAGCTCTTTTTTCGACATATAAGGTAGCATTTTTCTCATAGATAATAGTACCAATTTGATATTCTTTAGCTCTATTATTATTATTTTTCACATAAATTATTTTCACTTATTCCTCACATATCACTAAAAATGAATTTGCAAAAAATTCATATTGGCTATTTTTAATTATTTCTTTATATGCAGATGTTTCATCAAATAAGTGATATCGACTGCTATCAAAATTTGGAGAAACTGCTAAATTACTATGTTCTGAAGGTAAATAATTTGATGAATAAATTTCTAAAGGTAATTTATAGTCAGGGTGTGGATAGAAAAAATCTTGTTTGCTATAGCCACTAGAAGTTAAAAGGTTTTCTAATTCAACTTTCCCAAATGTTTTTACTTTTGAAGTGTGTTTATAACCAGTTATTCCATCAAATTCGATACCTGTGTGATCTTCTTTTGCCCCTGCAAAGTATTTTAATCCAAATTTGTTTTCAATGGCAATAATAAGTTTTCCGGTTGGCTTTAAATAATGTTTAATATTTTTCAAGAATTCCAGATAAGGATCCTTTCCTTTTGTAAAATTTCCTGCATATTCAAGAACACCTATTAGGGTTATATAATCAAATTTCTCAGTTATTTCCATATCATTTAAATTACCCACTAAAATTTCAAAGTTTTGATATTGTCTATTGCGTTCTAAATTAATTTGGGACCTCAGTTTTGAAAGCTCTATGACTTTTACCGACTGAAGCTTTTGACAAAAAAGTCCAGTCAATGCTCCACAGCCACCACCAATTTCTAACAAAGTTTCATTTTTACTAAAAGGATACCAATTTATAATATTATTCCGAATAGATGACAAATGATAAAGTATTGGCCATCGATTATCTTGAGACAACACTTTATCAAAATCTGTTTCGTTTTTAACTATTTTTAGTAAATCATTTTCGATTAAACCATCACTATATTGATCTTTACCAGAGTAGTAGTTTAAATTTAATTTCATTTATCAATCTTTATTTTAAATTTGAATATATATTCAAAGGGTTCAATTATACTTTTATAAAATAAGGATTGCCTGTAATACTTATTTTTAGATTCTTATAATTATCCCCTAAAAATTCTTTAGTAGCTATTCTCGCACCAGGGAAGCTTTCATCTATATTTTCATCAAATAAAAAATCATCAAATACTATAATTCCACCTTTGGATACTTTATCATAAAGATTTTCTAAAGTATCCTTATAAGATTGGTAAAGATCTCCGTCAACATGCAAAAGGGCTATTGGACTATCAGGATGACTTGGTAAAGAATCACCAAAAAACCCTTTTTTTAATTCTAATGGATAGTTTTCTAAAGACAAATTAGCTTCAGATAAAACAGTTCTTATAAAATCTTCGGAGTATTTGTATTTTCCACTTGGTGAACTAGACCACTCACCTGCTTTTGGGTTTCTTTTTGAATTATCTTCCTTTAATGGTTCTGGAAATCCCTCAAAGCTATCATATCCAAAAATATTTCTTTTTCTACCAAGAAACTCATTAATTGCTGTTATAACCAATAAAGATCTTCCTCTTCCAATACCACACTCAACTATATCTCCTGGAATATCTTTTATTAATTCAAAGAAATTCCACCAATATAATACGTTTGAAATATTTCCTAAATTTAATTGATGAAACTTTTCATCAATTTCAGCATTGTGATTACACTCATATTTTCTTAAATTTTCCATTTTTATCCCTATTTTAGCTTCTAGTTATTTTTATAATTCATCTAAAAAATTATAAAATTTGTCCCTTGGCGAACTATATTTATCTATAAAATTATTTCTGGCATAAATTACCTTCTCGCTATTCCACCATACAATAGGGTCATCTATTACGTTCTCTATTAACTTTGCCATTTTATATGGACAAGTTTGTAATATACCAACCTCTTCTAATTGTTGAAACAAATCAATATATTGTTTTTCTACAAAAGCGTGGTCTTTGCTATATAATGCAATAGTTGGAGCTCCATGATATAATGTCTCAAAAAAAACTGTTCCTATGTTTCCAACTATAACTAACTTACAGGTATCAATGAACTTAAGATTTCCATATCCAAGCTCTTGCTCATTTGTCAATATTTTACAGTTTTTAAAAATATGATTATACTCGTTATTAAAACCACGATCTTTTCCTCTAAATTTAGGATACTCTTTATAGGTAATTTGTTTAGCATAATTCTGAGATATACTTTCCATAAGGGTTTTAATATTATTATAGTAATTTTCTTGCGCTGAATTATTTATATAATGACAAGCTAAAAAATCAGTATCATATAAAAAAACATTACCATAACATACAAACAGTACATTACTTTCGTGTGTCTTGCCATCGTATTTTTTGTCAGGATTCAATCTCCACATACCGGTTGGAATTAAATTACTTATAAAACTATCTTTCCATCCATAAGATATATATTTATCCACCATTGAATGAGAAAATAGAGCATAATTATTTTTAAAATAATGAGTATGTCCATGTTCTAAAGAATAGTGCTTTACATTCTTTTCTTTTGCAATAGCCAAGAATATTGATAATTTATCATTTGAAAGCCAATTTTCGCATAATATATATTTTGCTTCACTAATATCTATTGAATCATATGTCTCATAGATATACCTAAATGCCTCAAGATAACTTTTTGGTAATAAAAATTTTAATGATTTTAAAAAAAACTTGTCAAAATCATCAATAAATAAAAAATCTTCAAAGTCTAATTGTTCTCTTTGCTTATTAGAAATATTAAATCCGGATATGTCTAATTTTGGCATATAAAAGTGATTAATTTTATTATTAAGATTCATCTTAAAGTTATCAATATGCGTATCTAATATAGTAGTTTTTGAAAATTTTAACTGACTAAAGTCATATTTTTTGGGATATTTAGCTTCCTCTAAAATATCCATTTGATACGCAGTTTGTTTTAAATTAAAATCGGGGTAAAATATATTTATATAAATCGAGAAGATTTGTTCTTGGTAAAAATTACTATTTAATAAATTAACTATACTATCTGGGGTGTCAATTGCATAATAGTACAAATCTTTTTTTAAGACATGTGCATCATGATGCAAGGGGTTAAATTTATTAAACTTATTAAATCTAATCCACTGCGCCATAATTAGTCTTATTAAATATAAATTAAATGCTTTTGTCCAAAATTTTTCTGTTAAAGAAGTATTATGAATCAAATTTAGTTTATCACTCAATAATTTTTTATAATATGTATATTTTTTTAAAATAAATTCTGTTTGCTCATGAAGGCCCTTTTCATTTACAATTAGTTCTTCTAGAAAAATACAGTTTTTATTTGAAAATTTTTTATTTAAAGATCTTGAAGATAAAATAAAATTTTCAGTAGTTTTATCATATTTAGAATACTCTGAAACAATATAAGTAGTTTTCATTTTATATTATCCTTATCTTTTTATTCATTAAAAATTCAGCGTACTCAAAATCTTCTTTTGTATCTATATCTACTGAAATACTTTCTAGCATTTTATATGCATAAATATTCTCTTTCAAAAACAGGCATCCTTGTTCTAAAAACTTTTTCGTACTGCATATATAAAGTGCACCATTCAATTTATAAATAGTTTTAAAATCTTGACTTCGTGATTTAATAGCAATATCTTCTAGAAAACTACTCATATCATTATTTTTTGGTAAAACACCACTCCATTGAATAGGGTAACCAACTTCGCAAACTGAAACTATTGCATCCGCATTTTTACAAAATAAATACTCTATAGCTTTGTCAATATCTATCTCATCCCTAAGTGGTGATGTTGGTTGCAAAAATATTAAATAGTCAAAATTTTTATCAAGTTTATTTTGGTAAAACTCTATAGTATGCTTTATTACTTCAGATCTTGTGGAAAAATCATTTGATAGTTTTTTAGGTCTTACAAATGGTATACGAGCTCCACAATTCTTTGCAATATTAATAATTTCATCATCATCAGTGCTTACCATCACTTCATCAATATATTTACTTTTTAATCCAGCTTCAATACTCCAAGCGATAAGAGGCTTTCCTGCTAAATCAAGTGTATTTTTTCGTGGAAGTCGTTTGCTTCCACCTCGTGCTGGGATTATTGCTAAAAAAGTTTTATTATTGTGCATCAAGATTTTCCTTATAGTTTTATGATTGTAACTAGTATCATCATACAAATCACCAATCACACTAATCCCCAATTTATGCAAATTACTACTTTGTAAGGCATGTTAAATTGCACTTTATTCGATAGCGACTTAAAGTCTTTTTTAGTGCAGATATCACAATTGGAATCAGCTAGTAAATCATAATTCAAGAGATATTCATAAAAATCTTTTTTATCTCTTTTATACTCTTCAAACTCTCATAAGTAGGTAGATTCAACCCTACTTTTGAAAGTCTATGAGCAACTACTGTTTCATTTTTACAATACTTTTTATAAATTTCCATATCACTAAGTGGATAAAAAAACGGTCTTGCATCTATCCCTTTTTCTTTTAGTTGTGCAATATATTTTTTTCTATCTATACTCTCATCAAGTAAAACGCTTACAAGCCAAGTTATTCTTCTATGTTTTTCTAAATCATTTTGAAAAGTAAATTTATCCTTATCTAATATCTCTCTATAGTTTTCTTCATATTTTCGTCTATTTTTATGAATCTCTTCTATTCTTTCAAGCTGAGCTAATCCTATAGCTGCTTGAAGATTTGTAATACGGTAATTATAACCTATCACATCATGCCAGTATCTTTTAGTTTTACTCATACCATGGTCTCTTAAGACTCTCATCCTTTCATCTAGTTCTGGATTGTTTGTCACACACATGCCACCCTCTCCAGTTGTAATAACTTTATTTCCAAAAAATGAAAAGCACCCTATATCTCCAAAACTTCCAACTTTTTTGCCATCATACATAGCACCGTGAGCTTCTGCACAATCTTCTATCACTTTTAGATTATATTTTTTAGCTATCTTCATAATAGCATCCATGTTACAACTTTGTCCATAGATATGTACAGGCATGATAGCTTTGGTTTTTGGAGTGATAGCTTTTTCTATCTCTTGGGGGTTTATACACCAGCTTGATTCTTCAACATCAACTATTACTGGAGTTGCGTTGGCATGTAGCACCGTGTTAATAGTTGCTGCAAATGTAAGGTCAGGTACTATCACTTCATCACCCACACCAATTCCCAGAGCAATAAGTGCTAAATGAATAGCCACAGTACCATTGGAGCAAGCTACACCATAATCACAATCACTATACGATGAAAACTCATTTTCAAATCTTGTTATATACTCTCCACTACTAGAAATCCAAGTACTCATAAATGCATCTGTTAGGTATTTAAACTCATTTCCATTAAGATTTGGAATAGCTACTGGAAAATATACATTTTGTTTATATTCAAAATAATTTATCACTTCCATCTGCTCATTTATTAAAGGTATTATTTTGATTTTATGATCAATTCTTTTTTGTAAAGATTCATAACTATCAGATATATAACCATAGGTAAACTCTTTTAAAATAATATTTTCAACTCTCTCTTGAAGTCCAATATCTTTTAGTAAAGCTCTTCTTATATCGCCATCTGTAACAGTTCCACATAGTTTATTTTGCTCATCTACTACAAAAGCTATCCCCACTGCATTTTCATTGATAACTTTCATAACCTCTATTAAGCTGTCTTTTTTTTTACATATCATTTTTTCTATCATTTTATTATCTCTTGTAGTAGATCATATGTTTCTTTAATGCTACCTAGACCATCATATATTTCTAATGTAAAATTTTTATTTTTCAAATCTTGTTCTTTTAGTAACTGTACCAGAGTAGAATCTTTTTGGAGCTTTTGATTTAAATCATGCAAAGCATCATTATCACTTATATGAATATAATCGCTTTGGTTTATCATATAGTTTAGTTCATCTTCAAAATTTAACTCTAATGTATTTGAACTAACTTTTAAGTGTGCCACATCCAAAAGTAGATTAAAATCAATTTTGTTTTTTAATTCATCATATTCATTTGAACTTGCAAGCATAAAAATATTATCACCATTGTAAGTTTTATAATTAGTAGATGAGAATACATTATTTTCCACATACAACTTCACATCACCTGCTAATGTTTGAAGTTCTTTAAAGCCATCACAAAACCTTTGCATAGCATTATTTTTATCAAAAAGACTATCTTTAGATATTTTCTTCCCTATTTCACTTACTTTAATATCTATAAAAAAACCTGCATGAAAACCAAACTTCTTAGCACCTAATTTTTTTGACAACTTTATAGATTTTACCAAATGGTTAAAAGTTTTTTCATAGATCTCATCATTTAAAGAAGCGAGGTTAAGTACAAAGTGTTCTTTTGGAGGTGGAAAATAGTTATGACAAATATAATTTAAATTATATTTTTCTTTCAACTCAAGTAAATCATCTACAAAACCATCGTAATATTCTGTACCACCTGATAATTCAATATTTTTAAAACCACTATCTATAAGCTCTTGAACAGAATCTTTTATTTTTTTGAATTTTGTACATGATGAAGATACATAGATCATTTTATTTTCCTTGCAGGATTACCAACATAAGTACCTGGCTCTGTTATATTGTTTATAACTATTGCACCTGCTCCTATTATTACATTATCACAAATTGAAATTTTATCTATTATTACAGCTCCTACACCAATAAAACATCTATTTCCAATAGTTACTCTTCCACAAATTTTTGCACCTACTGAGATATGATTGTGGCTTCCTATTTTTACTTCATGCTCTAAAATTGCTGATGTATTTATAATATTATTTTCAACTATCTCAACATGGGAATTTATATATGAGTTAGCTAATATTTGATTTGATTTTCCTATTTTGATATCTTTCTCAAGATAAGCTTTTTCATGAATTAGATTATCTTGGATAACTCTGTTTACAAATAATTCAAAATATTTTTCTCTCTTTTTATTATCACCAATAGAAATAAAAACAGCATCATCCTTGGTAATATCAGAAACTCTTCCAATTAGTTTAATATCACTTATATATTCATCAATATTGCTATTAAAAGTATCATCGTATATTTTTAGAATTCCATATGGATAATATTGTTTTATTAAATTTATTGAGGACCTCGTATGTCCACCTGCACCTACAATGGCTATATTTTTCATAAAGTTATAATTTCATCTTTTTTATAATTTTTAGTCGCTTTTGTACCAATTAAATCTTTATAATAAATTGGAGAGATCCCTTCTCCTCCTGTCCTTTTACCAATAATATTCTCTTCAGTAAAGATTTCACCTACTTTTATCTCACAGTTTGCCACTAGACATTTTTGTAAAGATGCTCGTGTTTTAGTTTCACTAAGATTTGGTTTTTTTATACTACTTCCCATAAAGCTATCTACTTTTCGCACCAACTGAAAAAACTCTTTTAACTCTTCTGGAGAAAGAGATGCTTTGTGATCAGGACCTTCTTGTGATTTATCAAGTGTAAAGTGCTTTTCAACTACTTTTGCACCCATAGGTATAGCAAATGCAGCAGCTCCAACTCCAGCAGTATGGTCACTATATCCAACAAGTACATCAAAATGCTTTTTAAAAGTGTTTATCGCAGCTAAATTTGCTTCATCATCTCTTATAGGATAGTTTGCAGTACATTGAAGTAAAACTACATCTTTGTTAAACTCATATATAGTCTCCAATGCCATTTGAACTTCTGATAAGTATGTCATTCCAGTTGATAAAAATATAGGTTTGCCTTTTTGAGCAACTTTTTTTAGAAATGGTAAATTTGTAGTATCTGTCGATGCTATTTTATAAGCAGGTAAATCAAGTTCATCTATTTCATCAAGACTTACCTCATCAAAAGGGGTAGTAAGAAATATAATACTTTTTTCTTCACAATACTTTTTAAGCTCTAAGTTTTGTTCTCGTGTGACTTCTAGTTTTTTAAGCATATCCATCTGTAATTCTGTAGCTTTTGTCGTTCTTTTCTGATAAGGAGCTTTTTGTACACTATCAAGGATAAGACAATCTGTTCTAAACGTCTGAAATTTAACAGCATCAGCGCCTGCTTCACTTGCTAAATCTATGAGCTTTTTAGCGATGCTCATGTCTCCACCGTGATTTACTCCAGCTTCTGCTATTATGAAAGTTGGTGAATTTGGAGATATTTCTTTATTTTTTATACTTAGTATTTTATTAAAGTTCATATTAATCCTCTATTATCATATATAGGTACAATACATATTCTTGAAGCTATTCTTATTTATAAGCATTTTATTATTTCTTTTTCTAAATATTTTAATAAAAAATTTAGAAAGCTTATATTAAGATAACTTTTTTACTAATTTATGCTTTTCATAAAAGATTTTCTTGAGAGATTTATTTTTAAGAATAAAATCTATAACTTGAAAATGGAAAAAATCAAACAGATTTAATGTAGAAAAATCTATAAATTGTTCTTGCCCGAGTTCTTTAAAAATGCTATAAATCGACACTTTTACAATATTGAAATTCATTATTTCAACTTCTTCTTTTGAATATCCAAAAAGCTTATAATTTTCAATAATTACATGATTGGTATTATCATATGTATCGATATTCACAAATTTTCTTTTTATATCAAATGCTGTTGTATAAATAGCTTCTGATGTATAAACAAGTTTAAGAAAAACTTCAAGATACTTTCCTGTTAACATATGATTGGATATAAAAATTTCGACTTTTTGAAAAATATCTTTAACATTTCGTATAGTAATGAATTTAATATTATCCAAGCCTAAAAATTCTCTTTTTACATTCTCATCAAAACAAAATCCTTTAAACTCAACCTCTGGAAATCTAACCATCAACCCTTTTATATACCCCATAAACTCCACATCTTCCAAATTCTCTTCAGTCGCCAAAAACCCAATAGCATTTGGATAATACATATCTTTGATTTTTTCAGCATCTACATGCCCCAAACTATCCATAAATCTTAATTCACTAAACTTCTTATCCTGCATACTTATAGTCTTTACAGAACCATCCATAAGCAGTTTGTTACTTTTACTCTCTTTAAACTCAAGTAGATGCGACTCTTGTAAATATTTATCTTCAAGTATAAACTCAAATCCATTACCATCAACATCAAAAGTGTCTTTTACTTTTTTAAGCTTTTTATCGGCTTTTAAAGTCTCGATGCGACTGCCATCTATGTAAACATCAATATCATAAACATCATTACTATCAGATTTTTTATAGTAACCTATAAAAGTTATACCATACTCACTCTCTACCACTCCGTACTCTTGGTCGTCTTTATTTGTGAACTCTACTGTCTCTAGTCTTAGAGGTGTGGTGTTGTCAAAGTATGCGCCATCGCTTAGATTGTAAACATGTTGATCTTGAGACTTGTACTTTCTAGTTTGCAGATTCATCAGTGTTATAGA
>Ga0265293_10007126_pt1 | contig 17432 bp, 20 predicted proteins | sample Munlanlewell138R_FD_192505 | JGI IMG/M metagenome (GOLD analysis project Ga0265293, IMG submission 192505) | Leachate microbial communities from a municipal landfill in Southern Ontario, Canada - Leachate well 138R | ecosystem: Engineered > Solid waste > Landfill > Unclassified | place: Canada...
AGGAATGACCATGGCCAAGACCATCTTAATCCTAGGCTGCGGAACGGGCGGTGTTGTAGCCGCTAACGTTCTTGCCAAAGTCTTACCCAAGGAACATCGTATCGCCCTCGTAGATCGCAGAGAAAAACACGTTTTCCTGGCAGGCTTGCCCCTGGTCGTAACGGGAAAACGTAAGCCTAGTCAGATCGTACGGTCCCTCAAGCGATTGGAGGGGCCGAACCTGCAGTTCATACAAGCTGAGGTCCAGGAGTTTCACCCCGATGATAAGACTGTCCGCACGGATCAGGGTTTTCTCTCCTATGATAGCCTCATCATTGCTCTGGGAACGGAGCAACATGGCATCTCAGGTCACAACCTGGCCTTCAACCCTTACAGGCTCGAGGAGGCCGAGATGCTGCACCAAAGGCTCAGAAGCTTTCGGCGGGGACATATTGTCATCTTTGTTTCAAGCCTCCCCTTTACAGGCACAATCGCCCCGTACGAACTGACCCTCGTCATTGACGACTATTTTCGCAAACGAGGCCTACGGCGGGAGATACAAATCTCCCTCGTCACTCCCGAATCCCGCCTTTTGTCCTTTGCCAGCCCTGCCTACAGTGAGAAACTCAAGTCAATCATGGAAAAAAGGAACATTCTACTTTTCACCGAGCGGGAAACGCACGCGCTTTCCAAGACTGGAATCGTCGGGCCTAGGGGCTCGGATATCCCGGGAGATCTGTTTATCGGCATTCCCCATCACAAAGGTCCCGCTCCCTTCAGGAACTCCCCGATTGCTAACCGAGAAGGTTGGTTAACAGTTGATCCTCACACCTTGGCCACCTGCCTGGAGGATGTATATGCCCTGGGCGATGCCACCTCGATACTTTCACCTCAAGGCACCCCCATCCCGAAGCTTGGATTCTTTGCCCACTATCAAGCTGAAGTTGTGGCCCGGAATCTAGCCCTGGCCTATACCAACCAACCGCAGCGCTTTAGTTTTGTCGGCGGGGCGAAAGGAGCGTCCATGTTGACTGGGTTAAAACGAGGCTCCTTTGTCTCCGTCGATGCCTTCCAGCGGCCCCCGGTGATGACCCTCTCCCATCCTAACCCCCTGGCCTACCTGACAAAGATGTTCTTTGAACGCTATTGGTTGAAAGCATGGTTCTAGGCGACCACTAGGAGGAACTAGCTGCTTTTTCTCGAAGTCAGGTAGCATCAACAAGAGTGAGGAGTTACAGAGTGGAACAATTACTGAAGCGCATTAACGAACTGGCCAAGAAGGCCAAGGACGAAGGACTTACGCCTGAAGAGTCAGAAGAAAGGGCCCGCTTGAGGCAAGAATACTTGGCACGTTTTCGTCAGAACTTTGCCACGATGCTTGATAATACCGTGATCATGCAACCAGATGGAACTAAAACCCCAGTTAAACGGAAGGATACAACCAAGCACTAGGAAAGTTTGGTGAATCTATCCAATGAAAATGATAATCACTTGCATTTAATAGAATGCTATGTTACACTGGAATCAAATCAATTCCTAACTTGTTCGGTTAGGATTACTGAGGAGATGATTCCATGTTTGAACAAGTGAAATTGACATATGACTTTAATGCCTTGGAACCCCATATCGATGAACTAACCATGCTTACCCATTACGGCAAACATCATGCCGCTTACACCAATAACCTAAATGGAGCCATAGAGAAACTACCAAGTCTGAAGGGCAAGACGATTGAAGAGATTCTAATGGACCTTGATGCCATCGGTGATTCGGCCCTGCGAACGACGGTACGGAATAATGGCGGTGGCTTCTATAACCATAACCTCTTTTTCGCCACGCTCAGCCCCAAAGGTGGCAACGAACCAGGGGGCGACCTAGGAAAGCAGATTCAGAGCGATTTTGGCGGCTTCGAGGAACTGAGAAAGACATTGACGACACATGCCGCATCCGTCTTTGGCTCTGGTTGGGCTTGGCTCTCGACAGACAAAGATGGCAAACTCCTTGTGAGCAGTACACCAAACCAAGATAACCCACTGATGACCCATGGTGGCAAACTGACTCCTATCTTCGGTATCGACGTCTGGGAACATGCCTACTACCTCAAGTACAAGAACGTGAGAGCTGATTATGTCAATGCACTCTTTAACGTGATTGACTGGGAGAAAGTAGCTGAGCTCTATCAACAAGCTCTATAATCAACAGTTATAAGCAAGGTGCTGGACAAACGAGTCCAGCACCTTTTCTCTGTCCAAAAATAGGAGCAGGCACCTAATTCCCTTTAGGGAGACCTGAATACCATAAGACAGAAAGGGGGGTGTTCCATGGGGAATCCATTTCAAAGACAGAACGAACTCGACCTCTCCTCCGCCCTCGCAGGAGGGATCCCAATGCTATCTTCGATTTTCTCTGGCAGCATTTTCTCTAAACTAACGAGTTTTCTCGAACAGATGGATCCTGAGTTGCTGGAAACAATAGCCAGCCAGCTTTCCTCAATAAAACCCGGAAGGAGTGAATAAAATGGGCAGACCCAGACCTATATGCTGCGGAATGGACCCTGTTACGGCCATCTTCATTCTATTCCTGGTTGTGCTTCTGATCATCGGCTTCAACCTATAACGAGGATGGGAGGTCTTGCATTGAAGGAGAAAGATGGTCAAACACTCGATTCATTACTCAAACTGCTTCCCTTACTGGCCGCCAGCTATCCTCAACTAACCGCTCTACTAGGGCAACTTACCGGAGAGAACCCCGGAACGGGTGTGCAAGTTCAGGATGTGATCCCCAAGATAACGAAGCGATTAGCTGCCATGGATCAACAGACAAAGGACGATCTTGTTAAGCAGCTCTTCAGTTTCTTCCCCGAACTAGAGGAGTTGACAAAGGGACAGTAGTGTGGCGAAGATGTGCCCTAGGGGCCAAGACCCTAGGGCACTTGTCTTGCACCTGGAGCGGATAGCAGATATCCCTGGTAAGCCAGGGGGTTCAGATAGATTCGCTTGAGCATGGCTTGATCATCCAGTTGTCGAAAGAGACTCTTGTCCGGCTTACCGTTGACCTCTAGAATCCAGGCATTCCCTCCTTCGTCAATGAGAAAATCAACACCCAGTTCTCCCAGGAGTGCAAATGGTCCATCGAGGGCCTCTGCAACCGCGTAACTAATGGATTCTAGCCGACTGAGTAGATCAGAAGGCAAAAATTCTGCTGGAGCGGCAATGGTATGATAGTAGTTTGTCAATAAATTGGAGGCAAGACCTACCCTGCTCAGCTCCCCACCTATTTCCCATCGCCCTACCCCATTTTTCTGCATCAGGATCCGCACATCAAATCTGTCCTGCCCCATCAAGGCGCTCTCAATGTACTCCTGGGCGATGAAGCTCTCAGGCGGAGCACTCCCGATCAACAGTGGGATGAAAAGTTCTGCATTCCAGAGGGGAACGGGCACGCCTGCTTGGGACAAGACAATGACCACATTAGGTGATAACAAGGTAACTTTGATCACCCCCGCACCACCATGTCCTAACCTGGGCTTCAATACGAGGGAATGATGCTGAGCCAGTGTGTCGGCCAAGTCGTCTGTCGTATACCTATATGTCTTTGGTAGATACTCCTCTAGACCACCTTCCCTCAGAGTCTGGTAGACGTCCCACTTGTCAAAGTGTGTGCAATTGTTGAAGATTTGTTCCGTGCCAATGGTGTCGCCCAGCTTGGCAAGGAGATCGCTGGGCTCGGGAAAACAGCGATTGTAAATCGTCTCTGGAAAGGCAAAGAAACCCTGTAGCCAACAACCTCTCTTCAGAAGAATGCCACGTATTCTCTCCCTTTCCCAATCAATACCCTGTGGATCAAAAAAGAGTATATCGGCCTGATGTTCCCGGAACAGGGCGCGATAAACCGGGACTCTTTGTAGCTTGTTCAGGAGCAAAGCTCGACCAACTTGCCTATACATAGTGGCAACCCCCAAGACAGAAATGAGAACTCAGCATTATGTCAGACTAGATAGACTGTCATATTGTATGAGCAAGAAGGGTAGCAACTTCTTAGTTCTCCGCCAAGGGGGTGCAAACTATGACTGACAACCAAGAAACCTTCATCGTCTTTGTAGCCTTGATCTTGATCGTGATTCTAGCTGTGATCTTGCTTGCCTAGTTGTTGCTGGGATGGGTCTCCCCCATCCCTCCTTCCACATGCAATAGTATATGAATGTCTTGCAGTGTGTGACCCAGAAAGGAGGTGCAGATCTTGGAGGCAACAGATGGACGTCTTAGGGAACCCAACGAAGCCTTTGACTTGCTACAGAAGCTACTTGCACTAGTCATCACTGGTTATCCGGTGTTACTGCCACTGCTTGAGCAGTTCCAGACAGATTTCAAAGGTGGACTCCAGCGGGTGGCGGAGGCTTTGCCCCAGATTACAGAGGCCCTTAGAGGCATCGAGGGAGAGTCTGTGACGCCAGGTGAACTGACAAAACAGCTGACGGAAATCCTGCCTGAACTGGGACAGTTTTTTCAGGCAACGGATACCTAAAAAAGACGAGGCTCGCTGATGTTATCCATCTAGCCAGCCTCGTTTGTTCTTTCACTTCCAGCGAATCTCTTCACGAGATGAGCGAGGAAGATCCCCCACAAGAGCGCGCCAATGCATCGCAGTAAACAGCCTGAACCGCATCAACCATGTCCTTAATGTCAAAGTTTTCGAGAGCTATCGATCTCGCCTCTTTCCGCAACCCTGCAAGATTGGAGTGATCTGCTATCTCAAGGATATCGTGGAGAAGATGATGAACCCGCGGGCGCGGCAAACGATACTCGGGAAAGGCATCAAGGACGAGCCCTCCTTTAAGGCGCGCTTCTGTTACCCTTCCTCCATATCCATAACCAAGCAACATTCCGATACTACCACAGGACATGGCCTCCCTGAGGGAACGTCCGTGGGCAAAGGTGATATGGCTTTTCTGTAGGTGTGGAAGTGGGTTATCTGTCCAAGGAAGCATGGGAAAATACCTAGGTGGAGGGTGCGCTATTCCTAGTCCTGTTACGTTGATCGTGCTTGGTAGCATGGGTACAACCCGATCTAGAACCTTAAGTCCACGAGACAATCTTCCATCTACCCGGCCATACCACAGGACGTTCACGGTATCACTTTTGTCTGCTAACTCCTCATTGGGCCTGAAGAAATCTGTGTCGATTCCGTTTTGGATGATGACCATCCGTCCACGAAAAGCTCGCGCCGAGTGCGCTTGGGCAGGACCAACAGCGATGATTTTTCTGGCAGTCTGTAGCGTCAATCTGAACCTTCGGTGCCAGGGAAAGACGGAATGCAGGGTAACAACTAAAGGAATGTCCAAGGCCAAGCTGACCTGAGTCGCATCATCAAACGTGGCATGAGAGTGGGCATGGACCAAAGTACACCCACTCTCGAGCAAGAATGTCCGCAACTCAGCAGCCGTGTCATAGATCAAATACGGAACCTCGCCAAGCGTAGTTAGTATCCCTTGCTGGGCAGAGCTATCGAGATAATTTGTACGCTTGAAGGCGATAGCCACATACTCACCTTGCGTAGCTAGATGGCATGCGAGACCATGGACATGCGTCATCAGGCCTGACTGACACAGAATTGAGGTCAGTACGATCCGCATTTCGCCCACCCCTCCCTCCCACTTTGACCATCCACCTAGACCCAGATGATGGCCAGAACAACCAAGAGCAACATGGCAACCAAGAGTAAGAACGGCAACAGATCATCAATGGTCGGATACACAGGAAAACCTCCTCACCTAGTTTCGGTGCCTTCTATGGTGTAATGGTATGCAAGAACCGAGCTTGATGTATCGGGAACCTTCTCCCGATTGCCAGGCAAATAGGAACAACCGCCTAGGCCATCTCTTCTTGCCCTTTCATAGAGTATGACACAAACGCGTATCCCAAAGGGAGGTTGATAAAGTGCATACAACCATGAACATCTTGATGATCATTGATTCACTCGGTGTTGGAGGAACAGAAACCCATGTCTTGGCGATCGCCAAATCTCTTAAGGCCCGAGGACATAAAGTAATCATTGGGACTGGCGGCGGACCACTTACCGGTCTATTTCGAGAAGCAGGTCTAGAAATCCGCATCATGTCCTTTCAAAGCGACAATCCGCTACACACAAATTACACCACATTACTTGAACAGACACGTTCCATCATTCGAGAGCACGACATTCAGATTATCCATGCCCACCAGATAGCTGGTTTGAAAATCGCAGCCCAAATCTCGCAGGAGTTCTTGATCCCAGTGGTGTTCACTGCCCACGGCATGTTCTATCCCCGCAGGCAACTGCAGAGCTTGATTGATTCGACCCAGCATGTTATTGCAGTGAGCTTGCCAGTAGCCAGCTATATCAATATCAAGATCGGCTACAGCAGGCAAAATATCAGTGTGATCCCCAATGGCATTGATATTACGCACTTCGCTCCAGCAAAAAACGATGGATTCAGAACTGAATTAGGCTTAACCGACCAAGAGTTCCTCGTCACTCTGTGTAGCCGGATTGCCTGGGGTAAGACGCGGATCATTGAAGACGCCATTCATGCCGTTGAGTCACTAGCCAGGGAGCACCCGGTTCGATTGGCCATCGTCGGCAGTGGTCCCGACAGCGGATTCATCCACGCCTTGGCAAACATGGTCAATCGGCGCTATCAAGACGATCTGATTCTCTTGACTGGAGCTCTACTCGACCCGGTGGATGCTTACCGCGGTTCGGACCTGGTCGTTGGCACAGCCCGTGTCGCCCTAGAAGCGATGAGCTGTGGTAAACCCGTGATCGCAGCGGGCAATGCAGGATACGTTGGCTTAGTTACACCAGAGAACTTTGCCCTGGCATGGAGTGTCTACTTTGGCGACCATGACTTCCTGGAGAACCCCAGTCCCAGTCGGTTTGAGGCGGAGATCAAGAAGGTCATGGAAGGAATCAATCTGGACCGGGGTAAACTTCGGCAACTCGTCGCCAAGCATTTCTCTATTCAGCATGTAACGGATGATATTGAACAAGTCTATGGCCAGATTCTAGGTCTATCCTCCCAGCCAAGTAAAGAGAGGGCACCCATCCTTCAGCCGCCCATCGCACCGATAGAACAAAGGACCGTCAAGGAACCAACTCCAAGTGAGATGACGAAAAAAGTCAGGGAAGTCGCCTTGGAATCGCCCCTCGTTAGTGTTGTGATCCCCACCTACAACCGAGCCCATTATCTGAAAGAGTGTCTCGATTCCTTGAAAAACCAAGACTACCGTCCCTTGGAGATTCTTGTCATTGATGATCATTCCACCGATCAAACAGAGCAAGTGGTGGAAAAATGGATCCGCCAGGCCAATACAGGGGAAGATTTTCGAGTCGTCTACTATCGTTTACCGAGAAACCTCGGCTTTGCCCGGGCACAGAGCATTGGCTATATCCTTGCTCAAGGCGAGTACATTGCGAACCATGACTCCGATGACATTAGTCATCCCGAACGGATTAGTAGCCAGGTCAAGTTCCTCGAGTTTGATAAGGAATACAGCTTAGTGGGAACGGACTACGAAGTGTTTTCCACCGATTTCAAGGAACGGAAAAAAGCTCATTTGGTGCGCTATGATAACAATATCGTGAGATGTTATCGAGAAGGCCACCATTGCGTCTGCTTCGGTTCTCTCCTCTTCAAGAGAACTGTATTGGAAAAAATCGGTGGTCTGACCACCTTTATGGAAGGTGCAGAGGACTACGAGTTCGTGGCTCGTGCTCTAGTTCAGGGGTTCAATCTGCAAAATCTCCGAAAAGTACTCTACTACTATCGCCAGCATGAAGACCAGAGATCGCGGGACTTCTATGGGCTGCGGCAAGCCCTCGGCGATTACTCCTGGGAGGAAAACTCATGACCAAGAACATCTTGTATATTGGTTGGGTAGGCTTTGGTAACCAAGGCGACGATCTCTGCTACGAGATCTTCGCCAACCGGGTCTCTAGAAAGGCACAGGAACAGGGTCTGGAGGTAAATATCGACGGAATCTACCCAGCCAACTTCAACGAGTTTACATTGGCACGCAAAGCGCCTGATCTGGTAGTTCTTGGCGCTGGCTCCCTCTTTGAGCCGGTGTATCTGAAACCCCTCGTCTTGGCCAGTCAAAACTCCATCAACACCGCTATCTGGGGATCGGGCTACGACAGTATGCTAGAGAGTCCCATTCAAGCCAGCGGGATTAATCCAGATTCGGCCTTTATGATTCGCCAGGTCGTGCAAAATGCCCCGTTATTAGGTGTTCGGGGCCCGTATACAATGGAAATGCTTAAGGTCATTGGAGCTTCAAATCCTCGCCTAGACATTGTTGGCGATCCAGGTCTTCTCCTTGACCAGTGGGATAGCCCCGCTCCCTTACCTGAACTTGACCACATCCAATCCCCCATCGTCGCAGTGAACTGGGGTACAGCTTCCCACAAAGTTCTTGGTGGGGATGAAAAGCCCGTAGCAAGAGACCTAAGAGACGCCCTGAGCAGCCTGGGCAAGAGCATGGCCATTGTCATCTACCCTGTCTGGTCCCGGGACATTCCTGCCTGCACAAACCTCTATCAAGAGCTGAATCACCCCAATTGTGTTTTGTTGGATCGTGTGCCGAGCATGGGTGAACTCATTACCCTTTACACTAGGAGCGTCTTTTCCGTCAACATGAAACTCCACGCCAATGTGTTTTCGGCTGCCCTTGACTGTCCATTTCTTTGCCTAGCGTATCGAATGAAGGGTTGGGACTTTGCCAGTTCACTCGGGTGGACGCATTTCACCATCCTCTTTTCCGATCCCGATCGTAAGGAGAAGATGCTACGAGGACTCGATGAGCTGCAAAGAGATTGGGAGTCACCGAAGACGCTCCTCCAAGAAAGAAGAAAGCAACTTCAATCTAGAGTTTCCTCACTCACCGATGGCCTGCTAGCCCTCTTGAAATAGCCATTGACATCCAAACTAGCGTTCGACTATGATAGAGGTGAAAGGAAGGTGCCACTGATGACCGTAGGAGTAGAAAGCGTGCTAGAGAAGATCGAGAAGAATCCCCGTTTTATGAGTAACGTCACCTTCCGTCACACGATCCCTGCTCAAGAGGGGGTTTATGAACCGATACCCCCCTTTTTACCTGACAAGCTGCAAGAACTCCTCATGCAAAAGGGGATCACCAAGCTCTACAGTCATCAAGCAGCCGCCCTCAATGGGGTTCGAGAGGGTAGAGATATTGTAGTCGTCACGCCCACAGCCTCGGGTAAGACCCTATGTTACAATCTTCCGGTCACGCAAGCCCTATTAGACGATGAAGAAGCAAGGGCACTGTACCTCTTTCCCACCAAGGCGTTGGCTCAAGATCAGGTAGCCGAACTAATGGAATGGAGCGACAAACTCGGGGGGAAGATCAAAACCTATACCTATGATGGCGATACTCCCGGTGATGCCCGCATTGCCATTCGGGCGGCGGGAAGCATTGTGGTGACCAATCCCGATATGCTCCATTCAGGTATTTTGCCCCATCACACCAAGTGGATGAGGCTCTTTGAGAATCTCAAATATGTGGTCATTGACGAGCTCCATATCTACCGAGGAGTCTTTGGTTCCCATGTGGCCAATGTTCTGCGTCGATTAGATCGCATTTGCAGATTCTACGGGGCCAGTCCCCAGTTTATTTGCACTTCAGCCACCATCGCCAATCCCAAGGAACATGGCGAAGCCCTACTCGGAAGGCCGGTTACCGTCATTGACCAAAACGGTGCCCCCCGGGGGCAGAAGGATCTGATCTTTTACAACCCTCCGGTTGTAAATAAGCCATTAGGAATCAGGCGCAGTGCTCTCCTCGAAGCAGAGGCGGTGGCCCACGAGTTAATAGCAGCAAAGGTCCCCACCATCGTTTTCACTCGCAGCCGCCTGAACACAGAAGTGCTTGTTACCTATTTGCGCAAGTCCTTTCAGAAGCTTGGTCAACCCCACGAGACGATTAGGGCCTATCGAGGTGGATATCTACCCAAGCAGCGAAGGCAAATCGAACAAGATCTCCGGGCTGGAAAGGTCCTTGGAGTGGTCAGCACCAATGCTTTGGAGCTTGGAATTGACATTGGCTCTTTGCAGGCCGCTGTCCTGACAGGCTATCCAGGGACCATTGCCAGCACCTGGCAACAACTAGGACGGGCTGGCCGTAGCAAGGATGCCTCTTTGGCAGTGTTGGTGGCTAATTCTAGCCCCCTCAATCAGTTTATGATTCAAAACCCTAGTTACTTTATGGATCGAGGCGCTGAGTTTGCCAGGATCAACCCTAACAATCTCTACATTCTAGTTTCGCACCTTAAGTGCGCTGCTTTCGAGCTCCCCTTTGTGTCTGGAGAGAAGTTTGGTGAAATGGATCCAGCCGAGATTTTAGACTATCTCGCTGACCAGATGATTCTGCGCAAAGTAGAGGATCGTTGGTATTGGATGAGTGAGAATTACCCCGCAGTGGACATTTCCCTCAGAAGCGCCTCTACCGAGAATTTCGCCATCATCGATACGACCGACGGAACGACGAAGGTGATTGGTGAAGTGGACCGCTTTAGCGCTCCCATGCTCGTCCATGAAGGGGCCATCTATATTCATGAAAGCGCCCAATACCATATTGATAAACTCGACTGGGAGAGGCAAAAAGCCTACGCTAGAGAAGTCGATGTGGACTACTATACGGATGCCAATCTAGACGTAGAGTTGAAGGTCTTGGATGTCTTTGAACGCGAAGAGCTACCCCAGGTGAAGCGCAACTGGGGTGAGGTTATGGTCGTGGCAAAGACTCATATGTATAAGAAAATCAAGTTTTATACTCACGAGAACATTGGCTGGGGCCAGATTTCCCTGCCTGAGCAAGAACTACACACCACGGCCTATTGGTTTAGCATTCCTCGGGAGAAAATCGAACGCCTTGATGGAGGGGTCCTGCAAAGTGCCCTCCTTGGCGCGGCACATTTGCTGGGTCAGATTGCTTCCCTGGAACTTATGTGTGAGCCAAGCGATTTAGGAGTTACTGCCCAAATCCGCTCACCTTTCACAGAGGAACCCACCGTCTACATCTACGAGAAATACCCTGGTGGCGTAGGCTTTAGCGAACAGCTCTTTGAAGCCCATGGAAGACTACTCTGGCGAGCTTTATCCATCATCAAAAACTGCCCCTGTCCTTCCGGTTGTCCCTCTTGTGTGGGACCCGTGGAAGAAGTGGGCATGGAAGGCAAGGTACATACGTCTTGGTTTCTAAAGGGGGTTTTGACGCATGGATCTGACGAGCAAACTGCGGAGATTCCTACCCCCACAGAGTAGTCAAGCCCCCACAGCCCAGGAGAAGAGTTCCGATCTTGATTTCTATTTACGTGGTCAAGAGGTCGACACCCCCTTTGGATCAGGCTATGTCGTGGAAGAGCGGTGGCCGCTAACAAAACGCCACGGCCACTGGAGCCTAGGAGAAGTGTTAGAAGCGAAGTACAGCGCCTTACACCCTTCCTCAGATGAGTTCTCTCTGGAGGAAGCTCTCTTTTTGGATACCGAGACCACGGGTCTTGCAGGAGGCACTGGTACGTATGCTTTCTTGGTCGGTTTGGGCTTCTTTACACCAACCCACTTCGTCGTCAAACAGCTCCTAATGCGAGACTATAATGAGGAGTTAGCCCTTCTCTACCTTCTCGATCAAGAACTCCAAGGGAAGAACTATATTGTCTCCTTCAATGGAAAAACCTTTGACCTGCCGCTTCTGCAGACCCGCTTCACCATCTCCCGGCTGGGATTGGAAGGCGCTGCTAACAAGAAGCACATTGACTTGCTGCACATGTCCCGGCGGTTTTGGAAGCACAAGCTACCAAGCTGCAGTCTAGGCAGCCTCGAGGAGCACATTCTGGGGATCCATAGGATCGATGATATTCCTGGCATGGAGATCCCCGGACGTTACTTTGAGTTTCTCCAAACAAGAAACGGAAGTCTACTCCAAGATATTCTGGAACACAATGTCACTGACATTGTCTCCATGGCCACCCTCCTCTACCGTCTCCAAACCACAACGGAGCTGGAGCCAGATGAGTGCGATTGTTCCTTCGAAGCAGAAGCACTGGGTCACCTCTCCTTGATCAAGGGGAAGCATTCCCTAGCACTGCAGTATCTTCAGGCCTCAGCTCAGCTCACGGAGGATAATGAGCAGTACCTTAGGGTGATGCGACAAGCCGCTGCTATTCTAAAACGCCTAGGTCAGTATGAGCGGGCTTCCCATCTCTGGCAAAAGATTTTGGAGATCTCCCCCGACGATCTTGGAACCTCCGAAGAGATGGCCAAGTATTATGAGCATAAGAAAAAGGACCTAGCCTCGGCAGAGCAGATCACCCGCCGGGCCTTAGCCCTTGCTTGGCAGAAGCGGTCCCCGAAGGTCTCAGCTTTGGAACACCGCTTGAAACGTATTGAACGGAAAGCTCAAGTTAGTACCAGCTAGGCACCGGATTTTGCATGCCATCAAACCAGGCCAGGACCTCTGTTGCCTGGTTTTTCATGTGTTCAACTTCTTTTTCTCCAAAGGAGGAGTCTGAGCATCTGCCCAGACCGAATGCCTAGATCGTATTGCTCCTCCCGAGCTAGGCCCGGTAGAACAATTTCGGCATCTTCACCTTCACACCAGGTGAAAAGGGAATAAACACTCTGTCCTTCTTGGCACAAGCCCACCTGCAAGGCCTTTGGTATGGCTACACCTAAAGACTTGGCTTCTTCTCACCAGACCAGCCTTTCTCAATCGGTACGAGCTTGGTGAATGTAGCATAGCCTGTAATATCCTGCAAGGAGTTCACCACCTTAGCGACCGAGGACATAAATCCCTAATCCGATGGCCAGAAGCAGGTGTAGAAGTATACCCTGGGTACTTCCTAAAATTAGTCTTACTGGCAGGAGTAAGAGACTGGCAAAGAACCAAAGCATCACTGTCACCTCCAAAAGGTAAACTAACCCCTCTATCTTTCTGCGTGACATGCAGAAATCCTCCCTGACGTCATTCTAGAACAACATGTCCTGTGTCTGCTCCACATGGGAGGTTTTGAGGACTCATTCTCGAATAATTCGTATACTATGTGTGAGGGGAGGAATACATCAATGGCCAACTTATTTGATTATCTCAAATGGCGGGGCGACTTGTCTTGGGAGCAAACTCCACTAAATGAGATCGATAGCCTGATTCTCTCGCGCCTTTCCTATCTTCCCTTTGACGGCATTGTACCAAGTTCGTTCACCGAGGTGATCAGCGTTTCTGACGCAGCGAAACAGTTCTTGCACAAAGAAGGCGCCGCAGAGCAGTTGATCATGAAAACCGATCTTCCGTTTTTGCAGGAGGTGGCCAACAGTGATCGATTCAATAAGCTTGGTCTATGCGGCTACACTAACCAAGTGAATCTCGATGAAGAAAAGCAGTTTGCGGCCATGGTAATCCATCTCTTGCCCGACCTCTCCTATGTTTCCTATCGCGGCACGGATTTGTCACTTGCGGGCTGGAAAGAGGACTTTAACATGAGCTTTTGCACTCCAGTACCCGCCCAAATTGACGCTGTAGCATATCTAAACAATGCCGCAGAAGAGGTTCCTGGAACACTCTGTATTGGAGGACACTCCAAAGGAGGTAACTTGGCGGTTTATGCTGCTTCCTTTTGTCGGCCCGATATCCAAGATAGAATTCGTTTCGTCCACAATCACGACGGCCCTGGTTTTGACAGCTGTGTCTTGGAGTCTGATGGGTATCAAAGGATCGTAGAGAAAGTTAAGACCTTCATCCCCCAATCCTCAGTCGTAGGCATGCTTTTGCAGCATGAAGAGGATTACTATGTGATTCGTAGCGATCAAGTGGGCCTAATGCAACATGACCTCTTTTCCTGGGAAGTAGATAGAGACCGGTTCGTCTACCTCGACGAGGTAACCGAAAAAAGCAAGTTCGTGGACCGCACACTCAAGAGCTGGCTAACCCAGCTCAGCCCTGAACAACGTGAGCAGTTTGTTGACACTCTCTTCTCGATTCTCGAAGAGACCAATGCTAGTACACTAAAGGAGCTTACCCTAAACTGGCACAGAAGTGCACGCATCGTCCTCCGATCATTTCGAGAGATGGATGATGCAATGCGCCGCAATCTGGCCCACGCCCTAGGACTCCTCTTCGAGGCAGCAAAAGAGAGCGTACGCAACAACCTCCAACAAGGTCGAGCAAGACCAAAGTTCTTACCACATAAAGCTACCGACGAAGTAAAAAAACCGTAGAGCCAAAGGCGTCTACGGTTTTTTTCACTCTACTTAGCTTATTTGCTTTGAGCATCCTTAGCGGCAGCCCAGAAAGCGGTTAAGTAACCATAGTTGTCAGTAAGTGTTGCACCGGTAACCATGTCTACTACTGCTTCTTTATCGTTGTTCGAAAGGAATGCTTCGAGTTCAGCTACGGTCATTCCAACAACGAAATCTTCAAGAGCTTTGAAGTTGTTAGCGATGGTTACAGTAGAACCAGCGTTAGCCATGTTGTTGCTGTAGTACTCGGTGTTTACTTTCTTAGAAGCTAGGGCTTGCTCGGGATTAGCAAATGCTTCGCCAAAAGCTTTGTCAGAGTTAGGAACACCAGTGGTCTCTGCTCTAGGTAGCATCTGGTATTCGTCGAGGTAAGCACCAACAATTACGTCACCTTGCAGTGCAACAACTGCAACAGCAAAACATCTTGTTCCGTGAGCAGCCCAGTCAGCTTTACCCATACGAATGGATTCAGCAGCAAAGCTAGCAGCGGAAAGGCTAAAAATGGACACTAAAACAAGAACCAAAATGAGAGTTTTCTTCATAGGTCGGCCTCTTTCTGTGTATGAAATTAGAGTCGTAAGCGACATGTCAGCCTACAAACTGATTATAAACAAGTCCCATACTTTCGTCAATTGAATTTGTGCTCATTTTCTCGACCTAATAATAACATGACACTTTCATAGTGTTTGCCTAACTAACTGTTCGGTCCGTTCCTTCTCTTACCAATTCATTTAGGAGAGAAATCTCCCTCTCTAGCTTGCGTTGTTGCCCATGGATTGCCAGCGTATAACCGAACAGCAAGAGCCAAATTAGCGTGTACCCAATGGCGAAAAAAATCATAAACATCCCACTTTCCATAGAAAATCTACCCGCTAGGGCAATACCTCAGATTTAAGTTGCCTGACTCGTGCCTTCAGCTCAAGGGACTTCATACGCAACGGAAGTAAGTAGATATAGAGCAAGGAGAACACTCCAAGGCTTGCAAACAGAGCCACTTTCATTCTGGCATCCAAGGCCACTCCTTCACTGCTAACAACGATAGGATGAATGGACCGCCACCATCTGGCAGAAAAGAAGACCAAGGGCACATTAACAAAGGCAACAATCCCATAAATGGCGGCAAACCGTTTCTTGGCTTCCGTTTCCCCGCCACTTTGCAACACCATATAAGCTACATACATGAACCATAGAACCAATGTCGTTGTTAGTCTAGGATCCCAAGTCCACCATGTGTTCCAGATGGGATATGCCCACAAAGGCCCAGTAAGCAAGGTGCCACTAATAAAGACTGTGCCAATCTCGGCCGATGCCAGGGCTAGAAGATTCACTCCCTCACTTCTTTTCCATAAGTAGGCGATGCTGGCAGCAAAGACGACGCAAAAAGCCAACAATCCGATCCAGGCGGAGGCTACGTGGTAGTAAAAAACTTTTTGCACAATGCCCATGGTTCGTTCTACTGGGGCATAAAAAAATATGATGTAGAGATTCACCGGTAGAAGAACTATAAGAATTGCAGATAGAAGTTGCCATATTCTCTGTCTCAAGATCAACCCTCCAAAACGTAATCAAACAACAACAATGGGACAACTGTAAAGGTGAGATCAAACATCAGGAGCAGATAGAACCATCCCATGACTGACTGTACTTCACCGAGCAATGCACCCTGGGAGGTCAAGATTGCCCCCATCAGCAGAGGAATCAACAAGGGGAACAGCAGAAGTGGAAACAACAAACGTGATCCAGGTAGCTGCACAGTCATCCCGTTGAGCAAGGTACCAATGGCCGCTAGTCCCCAACTTCCTAAGAACAAAGACATTGCGAAATAACCCAGTTGCAGGTTTTGCCCGGAGACTCCCATAAAAGCCCACATAAGGGGCACCACAACGATTTCAAAGATCAGAAGAATGCTCAAGCTACAAAAAAACTTCGCCAAAAACAAGATCCCCCGGTCACCGCTGGCCAGCAGCAAGGCATCAAGTGTCCCTTCCTCTGCTTCCTTGGAAAAGGCGCGCTGCAAGATCAGGCTAGCGGAAAAGTACACGCTGACCCACAAGGCCGCGGGAAACACCCTGCTGACTTCAAGGTTGACGAGCTGCAATGCATAGCTGAAGATAAAGACCAACATGACTCCAAAAACTAGCGTGCCAATGAGCTGGCCAAAAGTTTGGATTTCGTCCTTAAGGTCCTTCCTGTAGATGAGGAAAACCTTGTTCCAGAACCTAGGTATCATAGGATTCCCCCTGCTCTATCCTGCCGCCTTGCAGTCTTAACTCCTTGTATTCAAGCCCGCTTAAGAGCCTCGGTTCATGGGTGACGATCAGTTGAATGGTCTTCAAACGTTCTTTCTCAAGCAGGCCTTTGAGCAAATCTTGTCCTTCCTGATCTAGACTTGTAAAAGGTTCGTCATAAAGGATCATCCGCGGTCTTGATATCAACATACGGGCAATAGCGAGCCTTTGCTTCATGCCCCTAGACAAAACTGCAGCCGGCTCATACCGGTAGCGCCAGAGACCCACTAGGGTCAGGAGTTCTTGCTCGAACTCCTTGGAGCTTGCACCATACATACGGCCAAAAAACTGCAAATTATCATAAACCGAAAGGGACTCATAGAGCATGGGTTTATGAGAGATATAGCCAATAGCACCGTGCTCCAAACCATACGGCGTGCCATTCCACAAAACCTCGCCAGCACTCTTCGGTAGCAGGCAGGCCAAAATCCTGAGCAAAGTAGTCTTACCCGCCCCATTAGGACCCGTGATCATGACTAGGTCCCCTGTGGTGGCCTCGAAGGAGACTCCCTTCAAGATTGTCCGTCCACCGATCTGCTTGTGGAGCCCTCTTACGACTAGCGCATCTGCCTTGACCACAACCTCACCTGCCTACCCTTGAAACGGAATTTCAGATCAGCTAACAAGGTAACCAAAGCGCCGCCATAGATCATCCACGAACCAACCCAGATCCAACCCACCAGAGCAAATCGCTGTAAATGAAGTTGGGCTACTGGTTGCTCCCAACCGGCCAAATTCAGATAGAGATCCTCTTTGAAGGTACTAAAAATGCCCACTTTCGTCGATGGTTGGCTGCGCCCTTCCCAGAAGGTCTTCACGGAGGTGATTTCTCCCCGTTCTAAACCATCAGCCATAATCTTTAGCGTGGTTCCAAC
>Ga0265293_10007127_pt1 | contig 17431 bp, 12 predicted proteins | sample Munlanlewell138R_FD_192505 | JGI IMG/M metagenome (GOLD analysis project Ga0265293, IMG submission 192505) | Leachate microbial communities from a municipal landfill in Southern Ontario, Canada - Leachate well 138R | ecosystem: Engineered > Solid waste > Landfill > Unclassified | place: Canada...
GCCCGACCATTGGCATCCGCTACAGGCAATTGATTCGATGAGTGCGGGGAAGGATATTTTTGTAGAGAAGCCGCTGACCAAGAGCATTCACGAAGGGCGCGCCATTATTAAGGCATGGGAAAAGAGCAACCAGGTGGCAGGTGTCTGTTTAAACAGGCGTGGTTCGGGAACGTACCAAAAGCTTGCCAGGGAGGTACCCGCGGGGAAGATCGGTAAAGTAACCTTTGCCATGAGCAACCATGTATCCAATATGTACCCCAACGGTATAGGCAAGATGAACCCCGAACGCCCGCCAAAGGACTTTGATTGGGACATGTGGCTTGGCCCCAAACCTTACCGCCCCTATCAATATAACATTGCGCCCTATATGTTTCGCTGGTGGGAAGAATATGACAACCAGATACTCAATAACGGGGTACATTCCCTCGATCTGATCCGCTGGTTGTTAAACGAAAAAGCCCCTGTTTCTGTCACTACGCTTGGGGGGAAATATGCCATTGATGATGACCGGACCATACCGGATACGATGCAGTCCATATTTGAATTTCCCTCCGGGGTAATGGCAACCTTTACACAGTTGGAAGCTAGTTCAGGCAGTTTGCTAAATGAAGGTTTTCTTGAATTGAGGGGAACGGACGGGACACTTTATATTGCAGGGAACAATGGATTTAGAATTGCACCGACCTCTAAGGGGCAGTTTCAAACCTGGGATAAATTAATGGATGCCGAAACCTACGAGGTCCCCGGTGCAGGAGGCGGGAAGCTAATTGATGGCACTTATGCCAATCCGGGGGCAAATTTGGTCCGCAATTTCCTCAATTGTGTGAAATCGCGTGAAATGCCTATGGTTTCATTGGAGGAAGCACATCTTTCGACAAATATGGCCCACCTGGCAACAATTTCACTACATGTGAAACAAACCTTGCACTGGGATGCCGAAAAAGAGATTGTAACAAATTGTGAAGAAGCAAATAAGTTGCTTTCATACGAATATCGTGAGCCGTGGAAGCTCAATGTATGAACATTCAACCTATTAATCGGTCATGAAAAGAAGAGAGTTTTTAATGAGTTCAGGAGCATTCTGCCTCTTGGGCTCATTAAATTTATTGCCATTTTCCTGTAAAAGTTTTAACAAACGGAAAGTGAAAATCACAAATGCTCTTTCAGCTGTGGAGAAAGAACCCCTGATTCAGCCTTTTGGTTTTAAAGGCGGATATTTGACCGAGCTGTGGCAAAGTGTGGTGCGGCTCACCGGTTCAGGCGGATATCATACCATTGGCTTGGGAACGCAAAGTGTTTTATGGTCAGACAGTGAAATTTTTCAAAATAATTCGGAAACCGATGGAAACCGGATGATGTATGCCATCACTGAAAGAGCATTAGAAATGATTCGAGGGATGGATTTTGACAATCCAATCTCTTTGCAGGAAAATATTTTAGAAGAAATTCACGCTTTCGGGAAAAAAATTACAGGGAAAGCCGATCTTCGCAAAACATTCACACTCAATGCTCTTGTTCCGGTTGACAATGCACTTTGGATTCTCTATGCCAGAGAAAACGGCATTTCTGAATTTGACAGGATGATTCCGGAACAGTATCATTCAGCCCTTTCACAGCGTCACGAAAAGATTGCTTCCATCCCTCTCATTTCCTACGGAACATCTCCCGAAGAGCTGAAGGAAATTGCCGGCAGCGGCTATTTTTTTCTGAAGATAAAAATTGGCCAGTCGGGAAATCAAAAGGAGATGCTTGAAAAGGATAAGAGGCGTTTATCCGAAATTCATCGGGCTTTAAGTCATTTTCAGACACCTTATACCGAAAACGGGAAATTGGTTTATTATCTGGATGCCAACGGCAGGTACGAAAATGAGGAAACTTTTCTCTCATTTCTGGAGCATGCCGACAAAATTGGTGCATTAGACCAGATAGCCATCATTGAGGAACCCTATCCGGAGGAGCTGGAGCTTGATGTAACCGGTATTCCCGTGCGGCTGGCTTCCGATGAAACCGCCCATACCGAGGCTGATGCTTTGAAACGGGTACAAATGGGCTACCGGGCATTTGCCCTGAAGCCCATTGCAAAAACCCTGAGCATGACTTTAAAAATTGCAAAAACGGCAAAAGAGCACGAAATTCCCTGCTTTTGTGCCGATCTGACCGTAAATCCGGTGTTGGTGGAGTGGAACAAAAGCATTGCCGCACGATTGAACACATTTCCCGGGCTGGACGATATCGGATTGCTGGAAAGCAACGGGCAGCAAAATTACCTGAACTGGAATAAAATGATGACGCATTTTCCGGCAAATAAAAAACCCTGGGTGAAGCCTGAAAATGGAGTTTATTCAACAGATGACGAGTTTTTCAGAACTGGCGGCGGAATTTTTGAGGATTTGAAATATTATGAGGGGTTGTTTTAATTTTGTGATAAGAAGAAAAACAGATGATTGAGAAAAAAGGATTTATACGTGAAGAGCTTCAAAAAGACTGCCTTGAAAAAATGGTCAATTCAGTCTGAAGCGATAGGAAATGGTTCCCTGCTGAAATGCAGGAGCATTGTTGTCCACATTAAATTTGGCTTTCAGTGCTGCTTGCCGCGCTTCATTCCAAAATCTTTGATTCATAATGGTTGTGCCTCTGGCTCCGGGGTCGGCAGCCGTCACATTTCCGTTTTTATCTACGGTAACTTTAACAATTACAACACCTTCATCATCGCCGGGATAAGGCGGTTTGGGCAATGACCGTGCTGAACGCCCTGAAAGGTCAAAAGATACGCCGGTTCCCTGATCTCCTGAACCACTGCCACCGGGACCATAGGTTCCTGCACTGGGGTCGCCTGTTGGCACTCCCTGATTTCCTCCGGGAAAAGTGACTCCCTGATTTGGGTCTCTTCCGGTACCCTGTCCGCCCGGTCCATCGGCATTCCCTCCAAATGCGCCTTGTGCACGGGAATTGATTTCAGCTATTCTGCGCTGCTCTTCTTCGCGTTTTTGCCTCTCCAGCTCAGCCTGGCGTTGCCGTTCCAGTTCGGCCTGACGCTGCCGCTCAATCTCTGCCTGACGTTGGCGCTCAACCTCTGCCAATCGCTGGCGTTCTGCTTCGGCTTGCTTCCGTTGCTCTTCCAACTGACGCTGCCGGGCTTCCTCTTTTCTCTTTTTATCTGCTGCTTCAATTGCAGCTGTTTGCTCATAATCCTGAGTCATAGCCTCTTCTTTGGCAGACTGAGTCTTTGCCACTGGCGGAGCGGCAGGCTGGGGAGGTGGAGGGGTTACAGTCTGTTCGCTGGGAGTTGGCGGCGGTGGTTCGGACTGACGACGCTGCGGAGCCGGCTCAATATCTCCCAAACCCTGCTCACTGTCGCCAAAATTCACTAAAATTCCTTCTTCTCCGGGCAGTGGGAGAGGGGTGAAGAAACCCATGAAAATCAGCAACAACAGAACAATAATGTGGAAAATAGTTGTTCCAATGATTCCTTCCTTATGTTTTTCAAAATATCTCATTAACTCTCCGGCGCAGTAGCTGCAATCATTTTATACTTATTTTTTCGTGCAATGTTCATTATTTTTACCACTTCTTCCCATGGTACTGATTTTTCAGCATGAAGTGATATATAGATATCATCATTACCAATACCGTACCGATTTTGTAAAAAGGGCTCGATTTCGCGAAATTCAACACGGCGTAATTTGCCCTCATCGTTGACGTAGTATTTCAAATCCCTTGTTATTGAGATGGTTGTAATTGCTTTTGCTGCTGTCTGGTTGTTGCTTTGAGGCAGCAACAGTTTTAGTGCATTGGGAGCCACCAAAGTTGATGTTATCATAAAGAAGATGAGCAGCAAAAAGACGATATCAGTCATTGATGCCATACTGAAAGAAGCATTTACACTATTTCTTCGTTTTAAAGCCATTTGAATCGATTAAACAGGTTCATTAAGCAAATCCATAAACTCAGTGGTGGTAGCTTCCATTTTGAATACTACTTTTTCCACGTTGGTAACCAGAATATTATAAGCAAAATAGGCGATAATTCCAACTATCAGTCCGGCTACGGTAGTCACCATCGCCTGATAAATGCCTGTAGATAAGATTGTTACGTCAATATTGTTGCCTGCATTTGCCATGTCGTAAAACGCCTGAATCATCCCCATAACAGTTCCTAAGAATCCAAGCATAGGCGCACCTCCGGCTACTGAGGCAAGCGCAGGAAGACCTTTTTCAAGTTTTGCAATCTCAAGATTGCCAACATTTTCAATGGCAGCACTCACATCACCAAAAGGCCGGCCAATGCGACTGATTCCTTTTTCAAGCATTTTTGAAGCCGGATTGGAATTGGTGCGGCAAAGCATGAGGGCATCATCAATTTTCCCGTTTGTGATGTAAACCTTAATTTTATCCAATAAAGAGGCATCAAATTGTCCCGCTTTTCTAATGGCAAAATAGCGATCGAAAAAAATGTAAACAGCAATAAATGAAAGCAAGAGAATTGGAACCATAATCCAACCGCCTTTAAGGGCTAAATCAAAAAACTTAATGGAAATTCCATCAGCAGTTTCTGTGGCCATCGTATCCAACTCATTTGCAATATCGGCCTGAATCATCAATAATTTCAACATGGACATTTAATTTTCATTATAATTTTAAACAAAACGATATAAATTACCAGTATAGTATAAAATGCAAAAATAGCGATAATTTATTTTGACTACAATCAAATGCATCCGGCCACGCCGGAAGTTATAAACAAAGGAGTCTTAATATTTAATTTTTAAAATCTTTTTGTCCTATAATAGATATTATGTTAAACAGGATGGTTTTAATAAAAGGGACAAATCTTGTGCCCCCTTTATATTATATTTTGGATTACTGACCTAACTTTTCAAGCATTTTATTGTAATTATCCATGTCTTTAAGTCTGTAGTACAAGTTTTTAAGTGACTCAAGTGTCATGTTGTCATCCTTCCTAAGATTATAACACTCTTCCATGAAAGGCAAAGCTTTTTTAAACCAGATATCGGATTTCGACAATTCTTCTTCATACACTTTATTATTGGCAGCAGGAATTGTGTTTGCATATTCTATTTGTTTTACTCCCTTATTATAATATAGAGCCCCAAGGTTATAATATGCATTGAAAAATTCTTTATCGGCTTCAATTGCATTCATATACGCTTCAATTGCATTTTCTTCATCATTTAGCTTTTCGTAGAGCGCACCCTGAGCAAAATAAAATGTTGCATTTTCAGGATCTTGCTCAATTGCCATTTTTAGATATTTCATGGCTTCTTCCGTTTTGTCCTGATCCATATACAGTTGAATCATACTTGTCAGTATAACATTATCATCGGGGTATTTTTCAAATCCTCTCTGCAATGCTGCCAGTGCACCAAGTGTATCGTTATTCAACTGATAGGAACTTGCAATGAGGCTGTAGGTTTTTGCATCATTGTAGCCATATTTTGCAGCTTCTTCGTAGTATTTAATGGCTTTGTCATAATTTTCACCATTGTATGCAGCAAGCCCTGCATTAAAAATAATTACCGTATCAACTACTCCGGGGTTGTCTTTTGCAATTAAGTCAATATCCTGAACATCAAGTATCTGTTCAAAGGAGAGCAGCGCCATGTTGTAGTCATTTTTGTTGAATGCTTCAACTGCCTGATTGGTTAAATCATTAATCAGCAGGGTTAGTTTCACTTTGATGCTGTTGCTGTTTCTGCCTCTTGTATCAAGTTCAATAGCTTTTTTGTAAGAATTAACAGCTTCTGTCAGAGGATCATCGGCAAGTTTTTTAAACTCAGCATTTTTGGACTGAAAAATTGCCTGGTACACTTCTCCCCTAACCTCCCAGGTGTTGGGCCAGTTGATTGTTTTGTCAGCTTTGTCGTTTGATGGATCAATAGCTTTATTAATATTCTGTAAAGCCTCATCGAGCTTTCCCGCCTCTTTCAGGCTTTGTGCTTTGGTCACAAGTCCCTTTTGGGCATTACCCAAAAAGGTTATAAAAACCAAAGCACTTAAAATAAATACTTTCTTCATTGTGTTCAATTTTTAAATTAATTTTTTACAAAAATATTATGTTTTATAATTTATATCAAATATACTGCCATGAATTTTTGTAATTTATTCCTGTTCCAAATAATCATCTCCCGTTTCAGGATTGTTTTCAGGATCAATGTCTTTTTCTTCATCATCCTGATCTGTTTCAAACAACTGCTCTTCATCTTCATCCTTTACCACCTCAAACACCTGCTCTTCTTCAGAATCATTCACAACCCTTGCCACCGATGCAATACTGTCATCTTCCTTAAGATTAATGAGCCGGACTCCCTGAGTAGCACGTCCAAGCAACGAAATTGAATCTACTGCAAGGCGTATGGTGAGTCCGTTTTCTGTGATAATCATTAAATCGTTAAAATCTGAAACATTTTTCATGGAGATTAAACTGCCGGTTTTCTCGGTGATATTCAGGGTCTTCACTCCTTTTCCGCCTCTGTTTGTAATTCTGTAGTCCTCGAGTTTTGAGCGTTTTCCGTAGCCATGCTCGGAAATAACAAGAATATCCTCATCGTCTTCATGCTTCAAAGTAACCATACCGACTACTTCATCATTTTTTCCGGCTAATGTTATTCCTTTGACACCGGATGCTGTTCTACCCATGGGTCTCACTCTTTCTTCATTAAACCGGATAGCCTTACCCGATTTCAAGGCAAGCATAATTTCACTTTGCCCGTTTGTCAAACGTGCTTCAAGCAATTCATCTCCCTCCCGTATTGTTATAGCGATTACTCCATTTTGCCGTGGTCTTGAATAGGCTTCCAGGGATGTTTTTTTTATCCTCCCTTTTTTTGTGGCAAAAAGAATGTAATTATTGTTGATGAACTCTTCATCAGAAAGTGTTTTTACTTTCATAAAAGTGAGAACTTTATCTTCTAATCCGATATTGAGAATATTTTGGATTGCCCTACCCCTTGATGACCTCGTTCCTTCAGGAATCTCATATACTTTTAGCCAATAACATTTGCCTTTTTCAGTAAAAAGCAGCAAAGTATTGTGCATCGAAGCAATAAATATATGTTCCAGAAAATCTTCATCGCGGGTGGTTCCCCCTTTGGAGCCAATCCCTCCCCTTCCCTGAATGCGGAATTCGGTTAGTGGTGTCCGTTTTATATATCCCAAATGTGAAATGGTGATTACCATATCTTCATCGGCATAAAAATCTTCGGGATTGAATTCCTCTGCATTGGGAACTATTTCTGTCCTTCTTTCATCGCCATATTTGTTCTTAATCTCTATTAATTCTTCCTTTATGATGCTCATTCTCAGATCTATATCTGATAAAATATTTTTCAGGAATTCAATCTGTTTCATGATTTCCTCAAACTCGCTTCGCAATTTGTCCTGCTCCAGTCCGGTAAGCTGTCTCAATCGCATATCAACAATTGCCCTTGCCTGAATTTCACTGAGTCCAAACCGCTCCATGAGTCTTTCCCTGGCGTTGTCGGGGGTTGAAGAACTTCTGATAATTGCAATGACTTCATCGATATTGTCGCTGGCAATTATTAATCCTTCCAGAATGTGTGCTCTTTTTTCAGCCTGTTCCAGTTCGTATTGTGTCCGGCGTGTCACGATTTCATGGCGATGGTTAACGAAATGGATGATAATATCTTTAAGATTAAGCATTTTAGGTCTTCCGTTAACCAGCGCTATATTGTTCACATTGAACGAAGTTTGTAATGCGGTGTATTTGTACAGATTATTTAAAACCACATTACTCATGGCATCCCTTCTCAAATCATAAACCACGCGCATCCCATCCCTGCCCGATTCATCGTTCACATTGGATATGCCGTCAATTTTTTTCTCATTCACCAAATCGGCAGTTCGTTGAATCATTTCTGCGCGATTAACGAGATAAGGAATTTCGGTAACTACAATCTTTTCGCGGTTTCCTTCGTTTTCAATGTGGGCTTTTCCTCTTAAAACAATCCGTCCCCTACCCGTTTCAAAAGCTTCCTTCACTCCTGTATATCCATAGATGATACCGCCGGTAGGAAAATCGGGCGCTTTAACAATCTGTATCAAATCATCGATTTCAATATCAGGATTATCGATGTATGCAACAATGGCATCAATTGAATCAGAAAGATTATGTGGTGCCATGTTTGTAGCCATTCCAACGGCAATACCAGATGAGCCATTAATTAATAACTGGGGAATTTTGGTTGGCAAAACGGTAGGTTCAGTCAGCGATTCATCAAAGTTTGGTTGAAAATCCACTGTATTCTTATCCAGATCAGCTAAGGTTTCCTCTGCAATTTTGGTCATGCGTGCTTCGGTATAACGCATGGCTGCCGGGCTGTCTCCGTCTATCGAGCCGAAATTGCCCTGACCGTCAATCAACGGATAGCGCAAAGACCACGACTGTGCCATCCTGACCATTGTGTGATAAACCGATGAATCTCCATGGGGATGGTATTTCCCCAAAACTTCACCAACGATTCTTGCCGATTTTTTATGAGGGCGGTTAGACATGTTTCCCAAATCAAACATACCATACAAAACACGGCGATGAACCGGTTTGAAACCATCCCGCACATCAGGCAGTGCTCGTGAAACAATAACAGACATCGAATAATCGATGTAGGCAGATTTCATTTGCTCTTCAATGTTTACCCGAATTATTTTTTCTCCTTCACTCATTGTGTTCCTTTCTTCGTTAAATAATTTTTCATTTATAACTGAACCACAAAAGTAATAAAAATCATCTGTCAATAAGACACAATAGGGTTTGATTAATGCATGGCATGGAAAGAAGATATTAACAATTCAACTGTCAATAATTCAGGTAATAGTTCAAATACTTAATAACTTCCCGTTAAATATTCACTTTGCACCCCAATTTTTGGTAATTTAGCGTTTTAAACTATTAGGAACAATTTTTGTTCTAAACAGGGAAAATTTAAATAAATTATGGATTCTCAGTTTTCTCCAAGAATTAAGGATATTATAGGTTATAGCCGGGAAGAGGCACTCCGGTTAGGAAATGATTATATCGGACAGGAACACCTTTTTTTAGGAATATTAAGAGATGGTGAAGGAATTGCCACAGATATTCTCGAAAATTTAGGTGTGAACTTAAAAGATATTAAACAACTCATCGAAAAGAAAATCAGAACAGACAAACCGATAAATGGCAATGTCGATCTGATGATGCTGAAGTCGACAGAGAAAGCTTTAAAGCTTGTTTATCTTGAGGCACGCTGGTTTAAAAGTCCTTATGCCAACAGTGGTCATTTGTTGCTGGCTATTTTGAAAGACAGCGACAGTATCGTGACTCAGCTGCTGCTCGAGTTTGGTGTGAACTATACTGCGGTGAGAACACAGCTCAAGGAATTTAACAACCCGTCGGCACGCTCCGATTTTCCTGAAAGTGAAGATGATGACCCAATCGGTCCTTTTTCGCGCAGACCCGGTAGCGGACAGGGAGCAAGACGTGGTCCAGTACCAAAATCCGACACTCCGGTTTTGGACAATTTCGGTACTGACATTACACGCCTTGCCGAAGATAACACCCTTGACCCTATTGTGGGTCGGGATATTGAAATTGAGCGCCTTGCACAGATTTTAAGCCGCCGGAAAAAGAACAATCCCATTTTGATTGGTGAGCCGGGAGTTGGAAAATCTGCCATTGCAGAGGGTCTTGCCCTGCGCATTGTGCAAAAGAAAGTCTCGCGCTTATTGTTCGACAAGCGGGTGGTAAGTCTCGACATTGCTTCCATTGTAGCCGGAACCAAATACCGCGGTCAGTTTGAAGAACGCATGAAAGCTATTCTGAACGAACTGACAAAAGTCAATAATATCATACTCTTCATCGATGAAATTCACACCATCGTGGGAGCAGGTGGTGCAACAGGCTCGTTAGATGCGGCAAATATGCTGAAACCGGCTCTGGCACGTGGTGAAATTCAGTGCATCGGCGCAACAACTCTCGATGAATACCGCCAGCATATTGAAAAAGACGGTGCGCTGGAGCGGCGTTTCCAGAAAGTTTTGGTTGAGCCCACAACAATTGATGAAACCATCGAAATTCTGAAAAATATCAAAAGCAGATATGAAGATCATCACAATGTAATTTATACGCCTGAAGCAATTGAAGCGTGTGTTAAACTAACTGCACGCTATATTTCCGACAGGTATTTGCCCGACAAGGCGATTGATGCTCTGGATGAAACCGGCTCACGGGTTCACATTACAAATATCAATGTTCCCGAAAGAATAGTGAAGCTGGAAGAAAAAATCGAACAGGCAAAAGAGGATAAAATTGCAGCAGTGAAAAGTCAGAACTTTGAGCTTGCTGCCAACTATAGAGATAAAGAGAAAAACTTGCTCCAGCTTTTGGAAAATGAAAAAGAAGAGTGGGAAAAGGAATTGATGAATCACCGCGAAATCGTGGATGAGGAGAAGGTTGCCGAAGTAGTTGCCATGATGTCCGGGGTTCCTGTTCAGCGTATTGCTCAGGCTGAAGGGAAACGACTCATGGGAATGGAAAAGGATCTGAGATCCAAGGTGATCGGACAGGAGGAAGCCATCAAAAAGATTGTGAAAGCTATTCAGCGTAACCGCGCTGGATTAAAAGACCCCAAACGCCCTATCGGTTCTTTCATCTTTCTTGGGCCTACCGGAGTAGGAAAAACTCAGCTTGCAAAGGTGCTGACCACTTATCTTTTTGACAATCTAGATTCGCTTATTCGCATTGATATGAGCGAATACATGGAGAAGTTCTCGGTTTCCCGTCTGGTCGGGGCGCCTCCGGGATATGTGGGATATGAGGAAGGTGGCCAGCTTACCGAAAAAGTGAGACGCAAACCCTATTCTGTGGTGCTGCTTGACGAAATGGAGAAGGCACATCCCGACGTTTTTCACATTCTGCTTCAGTTGCTGGATGAAGGGCATCTCACGGATAGTCTTGGCCGGAGTGTTGACTTTAAAAATACCATCATCATTATGACTTCAAATATTGGTACACGCCAGTTAAAGGATTTTGGTCGCGGTGTTGGTTTTGCAACTATTCAGGATGATGAGTCAGATAACGAGCATGCGAAGTATGTAATTCAGAAGGCACTTAAGAGAGCGTTCGCGCCCGAATTTTTGAATAGAGTGGATGATGTGGTGATGTTCAATCAGCTGAGTAGGGAGAATATCCAGCAAATTATTGACCTGGAACTGGCAGAGCTTTACCAGCGTGTTGAATCCCTGAATTACAAGCTGAAAATATCTCCGGCAGTGAAGGATTTTCTGGCAGAAAAAGGATATGATCCTCAATTCGGTGCCCGTCCGCTCAAGCGCGCCATCCAGAAGTACCTTGAAGACGAAATGGCTGAGATAATTATAAAAGCTTCTATTTCGGAAGGAGACACCATCTCAGTTGGATTTGACAAAAAGAACGAAAAATTACTCATCAGGATATTATCACCTAAAAAAGAGATGAGCAACAACTGATACTGTTAGTACAATTTGGTATAGACAAAAGGGCTACCCGAGCGGGCAGCCCTTTTGTTTGCAGATAAATGCGAAAACATTCAAGCTGATAATTCACAGAAATCCATGAAATCTCGCATTAGGTATTCATTGCTCCGCAAACCTGAATGACCTGTCCGCTAACATATGAAGAAAGGTCTGAAGCAAGAAATGCGGCTACTCCTGCCACCTCTTCAGGTGTACCTCCCCGCTTCAGCGGAATTGAAGCTTCCCATGCCTTACGTGCATCTTCAGGAATTTTAGCAGTCATTTCAGTGATAATAAAACCGGGCGCAATGGCATTGGAACGGATTCCCCTGGAGCCTAATTCGCGCGCAATCGATTTGGTGAACCCGATAATCCCCGCCTTTGAGGCAGAATAGTTTGCCTGTCCGGCATTTCCACTCACCCCTACCACTGAACTCAGGTTAATTATTGAGCCCGAACGCTGTTTCAACATGGTTTTCTGGACAGCTTTGGTAAAGTTAAAAACCGATTTCAGGTTTACGTTTATCACTGCATCCCACTGCTCTTCCGTCATGCGCATGAGCAAAGTGTCCTTGGTGATTCCGGCATTGTTCACCAAAACATCAATTTGCCCGAAATCTTCCACTATCCGGTCAACTACCTTTGAGGTGTCGCCAAAATCTGCTGCATCCGATGCGTCGCCCTTTGCCTTAACACCCAGTGCCAGCAGTTCAGCTTCAGTGCCCTTCATGCTTTCATCTTCAAAAAGATCGGTAAAAGCAACATTGCAGCCTTCCTGTGCAAACTTCAGGGCAATGGCTTTCCCTATTCCCCTTGAGGCGCCGGTGATTAAGGCTGTTTTTCCTGCAAGTAATTTCATATCTAAAAATTTTTAATGGCGCAAAGATAATGGTTATTGACTTTTTCCTGCAAACAATGAGTACCCGGCTGATAAAATCGTTTAAAAACAGCGTCGCTCCGGGAAAAGTTTCAACACGGAGGTTAAAAATTCAAAATAGATGTTTCCCGATTTTTCCCAGTATTTCCGACGCTTTCCCTTTCAGGTGTATGTCGGTAATCTGGTTTGTGAACAGTGTCTCTTCGGGGTTAATCTCGATAACTATTGCTTCATTTTGCTTTGTTGTGCGCGGCACAAATGACGCAGGCGTAACCTCACCGGTAGAACCTACAATGATACATACGTCTGTTTTTTCAGCATCTGCAAATGAATTCTGATAAGCGTTAGGCGGAATACCTTCGCCAAAAAAGATGAAGTCAGGTTTCAAAATTTCATTGTCATCCACACAACGGGGTGGAATTTTGTCAAAATCAAAATCGCTGGAGTCATAAAGTTTACCGCATTTCAGACAGACCAAACGCTTTGAATTCCCATGAAATTCATGCACATTAACATTACCGGCTTCAAAATGTAAATTATCTATGTTCTGGGTTACCACCGATTTTAAAAACCCTTTTTGCTCCATGCGGGCAAGCGTGAGGTGTGCTTCATTAGGCGCCGCATCGGCAAAAAAGTCATAAAATATCTCACGGATATAGAACCAGCACTCTTCCGGGTTATTGAGATAATATCCCAAATCCAATATTTCAGGATTGTACTTGTTCCACAAACCATGTTCTCCACGAAAAGGTGGAATACCGCTTTCAACAGAAATTCCGGCGCCGGTGAACGCCATTAAAAATTGTGATTCCCGGATAATTTTTGCTGTTTCTTTAATTAACAGATTCATAAAAAAGTGATTAAATTGGGCTAAATCTAATTAAAATAAATGGTATATCTTTACAAAAAAGTTAGGAAACATGCTTGATCAGTCAACAATATGCGCCATTTCAACATCGCCTGGCAGCGGCGCCATTGCGGTAATCAGGCTTTCGGGCACTGATGCTATTGCCATTGCCGCAAAAGTTTTCCAAAGTCCGAATAAGAACAAAAAACTGGAAGAACAACCGGGCAATACCCTGCATTTCGGGCAAATAGTTTCAAAGGGCGAAATAGTTGATGAAGTGGTGGTTGCTTTGTTCCGATCACCCCATTCCTTCACCGGTGAAGATATTGTAGAGATTTCCTGTCATGGCTCGGTCTATATTCAGCAAAAATTACTTGAAATTCTTATTGAAAACGGAGCAAGGATGGCGCGTCCAGGTGAATTTACCCAGCGTGCATTTTTAAACGGAAAAATGGACCTTTCGCAGGCTGAAGCGGTCGCCGACGTGATTGCCGCATCCAACAAGGCAGCGCATAAACTGGCACTGAACCAGATGCGCGGAGGATTTGCCAAAGAGATTCAGGCATTGCGCGACCAGCTGCTTCACTTTACGGCTATGATTGAACTGGAGCTCGATTTTTCAGAGGAAGATGTTGAGTTTGCCGACCGCAAAGAGTTAAAAGAGCTGGCTGAAAAGGTTGAGCACCTGCTGCGAAAACTTAAAGATTCGTTTCAATTGGGGAATGTCATTAAAAACGGGATTCCGGTTGCCATTGTTGGCGAAACCAACGTAGGGAAATCAACGCTTTTGAATGCACTTCTCAACGAAGAGAAAGCTATTGTTTCCGATATTCACGGAACCACGCGGGATGTAATCGAAGATGTGGTCAATATCCACGGAACCGCTTTCCGATTTTTCGACACCGCCGGAATCCGTGAAACAAAAGACCACATTGAATCGTTGGGAATTGAGCGGACTTACAACAAGCTGGAACAGGCGGCAGTTGTTTTGTTAGTGGTTGACATGCACACCCCCTACCCCATTGTAGAACAGCGAATTGAGGAGATCAGAAAGCGAATTTCCAATGACCGGAAACTGATTGTTGTGGCAAATAAAATCGACACCGGAAATGCGGGAACCATCCGGAAAATGGAAAGATTTGAAACAAAAGCGAATGAAAACCTGGTTTTCATTGCCGCTAAAACAAAGCAAAATCTGGAGCAACTCATTGATTTGATGATTCATTCGGTGAATATGGAGCAGGTGAATCAGGAGGATGTAATTGTTACCAATGTGCGCCACTACGAAATTCTGAAAAACGCTCACCATGCAATCCTTCGCGTCTTAGCCGGACTGGAAGACGGAATAACCGGCGATTTTTTGGCTCAGGACATTCGCGAGTGCCTGCACTATTTATCGGAGATAACCGGAGAGATTACCACTCACGAGGTTTTGGGACACATTTTTAAGAATTTTTGTATTGGAAAATAATTGCTGCAAATTGCCCAATCAGATAATTTAAAAGCTTATGAAAAACAGCACAGTTTTAGTCAGTGGAGCCAGCGGGAATTTAGGAGAACAGGTAGTTCGGGAATTTATTAACCTGAACCACAAGGTTGTTGGACTAGTTCGCAGGAAAAAACAGAATTCAGAAAATCCTGATTACCTGATTCTGGAAGCAGATTTATTGAAAGAAGATGAAACAGCCCAATCTGTTGCATCTGCCATCAGTCAAACCGGAAAGATTGAAATTGCCGTATTGACAGCAGGTGGTTTTGCTATGGGAACGATTGCTTCCACTACAATTTCCGATTTAGAGAAATATTATAAACTCAATTTCGAAACCGCTTACAATGTTGCCAGGCCATTGCTGATGCACATGCAAAAAAACAGAAAAGGAAAAATCTTTTTTATTGGTTCCGGCGTGGGGCTTGACACTCAAAAAGGCAGTAAATCTGTTGCCTATACCCTTTCAAAATCTCTTTTGTTTCAGCTGGCAAACATTATCAATGTCGGAATGGAAGAGACAGGTGTTCAGGCGCATGTGATTGTTCCCGGAACTATTGACACTCCGCAGAATCGCCAGGCAATGCCAAATGCCGATTTTAGCCAATGGTTCACTCCGGCGGATATTGCAAAAGTGATTTACCACCACAGTAAACTAAAAAATTCCATCGGAAATACGGTAATTGTGATTAAAGACGAATTAATGAATGGTTATCTCCCCTTCAGTCATTGACCATGCCGAAAAATAGCCTAAGGCACCGTTTGAAAAGTTGGAGACGGGATTTGCGGGAGTTGGCGAGCCGGGATGAAGAGTTCCCAATTCGCGGAAACTTTTTAAATATGTCCATGCGTTTTTGTCAATGGAATACATCTGTACTTTAATATTGTCGTCAATATTCAGTTTTAAAGTTTTCAGTTTTACCTGAATGCCTTTTCCGTCAAGCTGGAAATCGTCAAAAAGAAACAGTTCGGAAAAACTGTTCAGCACTTGTCCGTTCCGGAATATTTTTAACCGATAATAGTTATCCTGCCCTATGGGGTCTGTAAAGTAGAACAAAATGCGGTAGCCGCTGTCGAAAAAATGAGTTGCCGGCTGATACTGAGAGCTTAAAGAGTCGATTTTCACCGGACGATGTAAAGTGGAAGTTGCATGATATTCTTTGTCTCCGTCTTTTACAATCAGTTGATATTCAGAATCTATTTTCAGTTTCAGATTTTTCAGTACATATTTTCCGTTTCCATTGGGAAGCGCCCGGATTGTTTTTTCCTGGCTGACTTTTAGGAAAACTTCTGCATTGTCAAGGCTGACAGGCTGACCGGAATCAAAATAATTTGCTGTTTTTGAAATTTTCACGTCCAGTTCTGAGTCGTTATAAGACAAATTTCCTTCAATAACAATCTGTGGGTTGGCATCATTGAGCTCCACGTCAATGATTTTTTCACATCCTGCTCCGGCAAGCAGGATTAAGAAAAATGTCAATAACATGAAACCTCTTTCCCAAATTTGCATGCTGCCATATTTATGAAAACTGTTTATCATTCCAACTCCTTAAAACTTGAACTTATAACTCACCGAAGGAATAGCCTTGAACAAAGAAACCTGCACCGCTTCCGTCTCCTGAGGGTTATTATCTTTTGGTTTGAAGTCGATAAAATAGGCATTTTCGCGGGCATAGGCATTGTAGAGCGAAAAATTCCATCCCGACTCATACTTTGCAGTTTTTTTCACCAGCCATGTCAATCCGATGTCAAGCCGGTGATAATCCGGCATTCTATATCCGTTTCTCTCTGTATAGTAACCAATTACCTTATCGTCAATTTCATATTTTCCGCTTGGAAAAGTTACTGCATTTCCGGTGTAAAATACCCAGGTTGCCGAAAATTTCAGCTTGTTTGTAATGTCATACATCCCAACAATGGCAACATCATGGGTGCAGTCATGCCGTGCAGAAAAAGGATTTCCGTTGTTGATTTCCTCAAACTTGCGCATGGTTTTGGACCATGTATAGTTAAGCCATCCATGCAAACGACCTGCGCTTTTTATTAATGAAAATTCAGCCCCATATGCCCATCCTCTGCCAAAAACCAGCTCAGTTTCAACGGTTGAATTAAAAAACAGGTCAGCTCCGTTTTTGTATTCAATCTGGTTTTTCAAATCCTTGTAATAAACTTCCACAGAAGATTCAAAGGCGTTGTCTCTGAAATTTCGGAAAAAACCCATAGAGAGCTGATCAGCAATTTGCGGTTTAACATTGTTACTGCTCGGCAGCCAAATGTCAACCGGCGTTGATGTGGTAGAATTGGAAAGCAGATGCAAAAACTGAAACATCCGGTTGTAGGATGCTTTTATGGCGTTTTGCCGGTTGAATGTGTAGTTTAGGGCAATTCGCGGCTCAATGCCTCCCTGTGTTTTAAAAAACTCAAAATTTCCCGGACGGTGGGTGTGCGTAATCTCACCATTTTTATCAAATTCAAAAAACTCTCCCTTTCCAATATTACTGAAAAAGGCTGCACGAAGACCGTAGTTCATGGAAAAGTTACTGCCTGTTCGCCAGCTGTTTTCAAGGTATCCCGTCCACTCTATCGCTTTTCGCCTTGAGACCGTATCCGGAATGATTAATTCGGTTTCGGGGTTTACATTAACCTGCCCCGGCAAAGTATTGTGGCTGATCACATTCAAACCAAATTTCAGTGTATTGTTTGAGTTTTTGTAGTAG
>Ga0265293_10007128_pt1 | contig 17431 bp, 13 predicted proteins | sample Munlanlewell138R_FD_192505 | JGI IMG/M metagenome (GOLD analysis project Ga0265293, IMG submission 192505) | Leachate microbial communities from a municipal landfill in Southern Ontario, Canada - Leachate well 138R | ecosystem: Engineered > Solid waste > Landfill > Unclassified | place: Canada...
ACTTTTAGGTAACAAAAATCTACATGGCTGTTCTTACATTTGTTCTCGACTATCATACCACGCTTGGCCAACAAGTCTGTCTCTGCGGGTCAATCCCGGAATTGGGAGACTTGGATGAATCCCGGGCCATCGCGCTTTCCAACGAAGGAGACACCTGGTCCGCGGAGGTGAACACGGGAAAATCAAGCGACCTTCAATACTATTATTTCATCCGGGAAAGAAACATCACCGTGCGGCGTGAATGGGGGCACAAGCGAGCATTACGGGTCGCGAGGAATAAAGATTACCTGATCCGGGACCTTTGGAAAAACAGGCCTTACCACGCGTACCTCTATTCCTCGTTATTCACCGAAAGCATCTTCGCGCATCAAAAAGCGGTGCTCCCCAAGCGATACCACGCCCACTCGGTACTCCTCAACGCGGTGTGCCCCTACGTGAGCAGCCGGCAAACCTTGGTAGTAAGCGGCGAGTGTGACGCGTTGGGCCAATGGGATCTGCAACGCGCCAAACCCATGCGCTGTATCAACGACGGGGAGTGGCAAGTGCTACTGAACGCGGCCGAGCTGCCCGAAAGAACCGCTTACAAGTTCGTGATCGTGGATAAAACAACGGGGCAGGCCGTACACTGGGAAGACGGGGGGAACAGGATCTTGGCGCCCCTGAAGGCTAACGAGCGTTCCTCGGTATTCGTCGAGATGGGATTGCTCTATCACCACCACCATTTCATGTTTAAGGGAGTGGGGACGGCTATCCCCCTCTTCTCGTTAAAAACGTCGCGGAGCTTTGGCATCGGTGATTTTTCCGACCTGCGCGTGATGGTCGATTGGACGAAAGCGACCGGGCAGCAACTCATCCAGCTGCTGCCGGTGAACGATACCACGGTCACCAAGACATGGCGGGACTCATACCCGTACAGCGCCATCTCCAATTACGCGCTGCATCCGCTTTACCTGGGATGCGCCGATTTCCCCTTAAAGGATAAGAAGAAGTACCGCCAATACGCGAAGGAGGCCAAGCGGCTAAACCAATTGCCGCAATTGGATTACGAGAAAGTGCTGACCCTAAAGGAAAACTACACGCGGGATCTCTTTAACGAAGAAGGGAAAGCGGTGTTGGCTTCGGAACCCTACCGCGCCTTTTACGAGAAAAACGAAGCATGGCTCTTTCCTTACGCCTGTTACTGCCACCTCAGGGATCGGTACGGAAGCGCTAACTTCAACGATTGGGGGGTATACCGCGACTTTGATAAGGCAAAACTAAAAGAGATGATCGATAGCCGGCCTGAAGTAAAACAGGAAGTGCAACGTTGGTGCTTCTTGCAGTATCTCTTGCACCGGCAATTCTCCGACGCGAAAAGGTACGCGCACGAGAAGGGAATAACGCTCAAGGGCGATATCCCGATCGGTATTAACCGCGATAGCGTAGAAGCATGGACAACCCCCCACCTGTTCAACATGGACACGCAGACAGGAGCCCCCCCCGACGATTTCTCCTTCTTCGGCCAAAACTGGGGGTTCCCCACCTACAATTGGCAGGCCATGGAGGAGGAGGGATACGCTTGGTGGATCAGCCGTTTCCAAAAAATGGCAGATTACTTTGACGCGTACCGGATTGACCATATCTTGGGTTTCTTTCGTATTTGGGAAATCCCGCTCGATGCCGTGCAAGGATTGCTGGGATATTTTAACCCCGCCTTGCCGTATTGGGCCGAAGAGATCGTCCAGGCTGGTATCCCGTTCGATGAAGAGCGGATGGCCCGTCCATTTATTCACGAGCATTTCTTGCCCGACCTCTTTGGCGATGACACCGCCGAGATCATACAAAATTACTTGGATGTCGCGGGATGGCAACGGTTTCGGCTGAAACCTTTTTGCAACACGCAGCAAAAAATAAAACAACTGTTTAAAGAAAAGGATGATACCCGAAACGGAAAGATCCGCGACGGGCTCCTTTCTCTCTGCACGGAGGTGCTCTTCGTGCAGGATCCCCGCGACAGGAATCGCTTCCACCCGCGCATCACGGCACAATTCACCCATTCGTATCGCTACTTGGACGATCACGTGAAGGAAGCCTTCAACCGGCTTTACGACGATTTCTTTTACCGCCGGCATAATTACTTCTGGCGAGAGCAAGCCATGAAAAAGCTCCCGGTGATTATCTCCGCCACCCAGATGCTGGTATGCGGGGAAGACTTGGGAATGGTGCCCGATTGCGTGCCCTCGGTGATGAATGAGCTGCAAATCCTCAGCCTCGAAATTCAACGCATGCCCAAAGGCGCGGGAATCGCGTTTAGCGATCTGCAGCAGCTTCCCTACCTGTCGGTATGCACCACTTCCACGCACGATATGTCGCCCCTGCGGTTATGGTGGGCCGAGAACAAGGAACTAACCCAGCGGTATTATAACGAGGTGCTGCATCGGGTGGGAGCCGCGCCGGAGGAATGCACCCCCGGTATCTGCCGGCAAATAGTTGAAGAGCACCTGCAGTCTTCCGCCATGTGGGTAATCCTCCCTTGGCAGGATTGGCTGTCGACCGACGAGAAACTGCGAAACCCGGACTTCCGTTCCGAACGAATCAATGTTCCTGCAAACCCGGATCACTACTGGAGATACCGGATGCATATTTCGCTGGACGACCTGCTCGAGGAGGCCGGCTTCACCGAGAAAATGAGGCAGCTGACCGCCAGGGTAAGGTAGCCTGAGGCCTATCATAATGGTTCCTCGCGTTAACAAAACGAGGAATTGTTGCGGCCCGGGTATTTCTAGGCGCGACCCATTGAAAAAAGGTGTAACCGCATTTGCGGCACACCCTTTCCTGATTCTAAACGTTGCGTTATTTTACTTACGCTTTTCCGGCGCTTCCCAACACCTTCTGTGTCTTGTGCATGTAGAGCTTTTTCAACTCTTCGCGAGCCGGTCCCAAGTATTTACGCGGGTCAAACTCGGCGGGTTGCGTGGCAAAAACTTCACGTACGGCGGCCGTCATGGCTAAGCGGCCGTCAGAGTCGATGTTGATCTTACACACGGCAGAAGCTGCCGCCTTGCGTAGCTGCTCTTCGGGAATCCCGATGGAGTCGTCCAGCTTGCCGCCATATTTATTGATGGTATCGACGTACTCTTGCGGTACCGAAGAAGAACCGTGAAGCACGATGGGGAAGCCGGGGATCCGTTTTTCAATCTCTTCCAGGATATCAAAACGCAAGGGGGGCGGAACCAGTACGCCGTCTTCGTTGCGGGTGCACTGCTCGGGGGTGAACTTGTAAGCCCCGTGCGAGGTGCCAATTGAGATCGCGAGCGAGTCCACGCCGGTGCGGGTCACGAAATCAACCACCTCGTCCGGCTCGGTATACGTGTGGTGCTCAGCCACTACATCATCCTCGATCCCGGCCAAGATACCCAGCTCACCTTCTACGGTCACATCATGTTGGTGCGCGTACTCAACCACCTGTTTGGTTAACGCGACGTTCTCTTCGTAAGGCAGGTGAGAACCATCGATCATCACGGACGAGAAACCACTCTCGATGCAATCCTTGCAGAGCTCAAAGCTGTCGCCATGATCCAAGTGTAGAACGATGGGAATCTCGTATCCCAACTCTTTCGCGTATTGAACCGCTCCTTGAGCCATGTAGCGTAACAGCGTTTGGTTGGCATACTTGCGCGCGCCGCTAGAAACCTGCAAGATCACCGGCGACTTGGTTTCCACGCACGCCGAGATGATGGCCTGCAACTGCTCCATATTGTTGAAGTTGAAAGCAGGAATAGCGTAACCGCCGTCGACCGCCTTTCTAAACAACTCTTTCGAGTTCACGAGGCCCAATTCTTTATAACTTACCATTGTGCTAATTGTTTTTTTATTGATTCGATATTCTAAAACTTTGTCGCAAAAATACGACTAAATCCTTGAATAAAGAAATTTTTAGCCAAAAGAGAGTTTAATTACGGTCATTCAACCGTAAAAAAATAAAATAATTGCCGCCGTTAATCACCCACCTCACATGCTACAAAATGAAAAAAATCAAGCAATTTCTTAATTATTTTTAACTTCTTTCTTCGCCCTGTCTTCCCTGCATTTTATTCTTGGAATATTCTTACGTGGGTCTTACTTCGCTCTTACCTCATTCTAAGCCCCCTCGCACAAATTAGGATAAAGTAAGGCGTAGGTAAGAGTAAACTATGGTCGGCACCGGCATTTTTTTGATAATAAGAGTAGAAAGACCTTCGGAGGCGTGTCACCAAGGGCGTTCCGAGATTGGATGGAAAAAAGACGAATTAAAGAAAAAATTCAAGAATATCGTTTTTTCCTTTGTTAATCCAGAAAATTTATTTTTCTTTGTTTATATATTTTTAATAGTTATGTTTTTTATTGATGGGGTATAAATAGAGGCTATGACCCTTCGCCCCGTATCGGAGAGAATTATTAATAACGCGCTCCAAGCGCGAAAAGTCACGGAAACATATGGAACACTTTAACAATAAAGAGAAAGAGATCCAGATTGAACTGGGCGAAGAGGTCGCGCAAGGGACTTACTCCAACCTCGCGGTCATCTCGCATTCCACCTCGGAGTTTGTCATCGACTTCATCCGGATGGTGCCGGGGGTGAGTAAAGCAAAGGTGAAATCACGGATCATCCTTACTCCGGAGCACGCGAAGCGCTTGCTCATGGCGTTGAAAGATAATATCGACAAGTTCGAACAACACAACGGGCCAATCAAAGTACAAAATAATCCCGGGTTTCTCCCGCCGATCGGCGGGATAGGGCAGGCCTGAGTAAATCGATTAATCAAGTTAAATTTTCAAATCTATGGATTTTCTATTAAGTGTATCTTCAGTCAATTGGTCGAGGGGTCAGTTTGCCCTCACGGCCGGTTACCACTGGATTTTTATCCCGCTCACTATCGGGCTTGCTCTCGTCATGGCTGTCATGGAAAGCATCTACGTGAAAACGGGGGATGAAAAATGGAAGAATACAACCAAGTTCTGGCAGAAACTCTTCGGGATTAACTTTGCCATCGGGATAGCCACGGGCATTATCCTGGAATTTCAATTCGGGACAAACTGGTCAAACTACAGTTGGTTCGTGGGTGATATTTTTGGTGCCCCCCTCGCTATCGAGGGGATTGCCGCCTTCTTCTTGGAGGCCACCTTCGTGTCCGTCATGTTTTTCGGGTGGAACAGGGTGAGCAAACGGGCGCACCTGGCGTCTACCTGGCTGGTATTTATCGGTGCCGTCCTATCGGCTTTCTGGATCCTCGTGGCCAACGCCTGGATGCAGTACCCGGTGGGCATGAGGTTCAACCCCGACACCGTGCGTAACGAGATGACCGATTTTTGGGCGGTGGTGCTTTCACCGGTGGCCTATAACAAGTTCTTGCATACCATCTTTGCCTCCTTCGCCGTGGGTGCTTCCTTCGTGGTGGGCGTATCGTGCTGGTACCTGCTTAAAAAACGCCACGTGGACTTCGCCCTCAAGAGCATCAAAATAGGGGCCTTCTTAGGATTGGCCACGTTTATCATGTTGGCCGTGACCGGCGATGGTTCAGCCTACCAAGTATCCCAAAAGCAACCGATGAAGCTGGCAGCGATGGAAGGGTTATATGAAGGAAAAGAAGGGGCAGGACTGGTCGCGATCGGCATGCTCAACCCTGCCAAAAAAGCGTATGACGACGACGTGGACCCCTACATCTTTAAATTAGAGATACCCAAGCTGCTTTCATTATTAGGATACCGGGATATGAACGCGTTTGTGCCCGGTATCAAGGATATCGTGGACGGGGGGTACACCCTCCAGGACGGTACCCCGGCCCTGCCGTTTGAAGAACGGCAAGCACGCGGCAAGATAGCCATCCAAGCATTGGCCGATTACCAAGTGGCGAAAGCGGAAGGACGCGACGCCGACGCGGCCATTCACGAGGCAACCCTCCGGGATAACTACGCGCACTTTGGATACGGGTATCTGGAGACGGGAGAGGACATGATCCCGCACGTTCCCATCACTTTTTATAGCTTCCACCTCATGGTAATTATCGGGATGTACTTCATCCTGTTCTTCCTCGTGGTGCTCTACTATCTCTACAAGAAGGATATGCGGGAAACCCGCTGGCTACAGTACGTGGCACTGTGGAGCATACCGCTCACCTATATTGCCGGTCAGTTGGGGTGGATAGTAGCCGAGATGGGCAGGCAGCCGTGGACAATACAGGATATCCTGCCGGTGCACACGTCCGCGTCGGCGGTCTCCACCGGCCATGTCATCACCACGTTTACCATGTTCGCGGTGCTTTTCACCGCGCTGCTCGCGGCAAACATCACAATCATGGTTAAACAGATTAAAAAAGGGCCGGAAGGCGTGGATGGAGCCCCCGCGGCAGCAACAGCTCCCGAAATAGCCTAATTGAACTATTCTGTCAAGCCAAAATAACGAATAAGCAAGTGCAATGTCAAGCTTGCTTGAACATTGCCGAGCGTGAGTTATTTATACAAATGAGCAGCACCGAACTTGTTTGAGTGATGCCATGGCGAAGAATAGTCTAATATAATTAAAATAAAAAAAATCAATACAATGATTACTTATGAATTTTTGCAACATTACTGGTGGATAATCATGTCGCTCTTGGCAGGACTGCTGGTGTTTCTGATGTTCGTGCAAGGCGGGCAATCGATGCTGAACTCGTTATCCCGAACGGAGGATGAAAAAAGGCTTTTGATCAACGCCATGGGACGCAAGTGGGAGTATACCTTTACCACGTTGGTGGTCTTCGGGGGCGCGTTCTTTGCTTCGTTTCCTCTGTTTTACTCCACCAGTTTCGGGGGGGCTTACTGGGCATGGATGATCATGCTCTTCAGCTTCGTGGTGCAAGCGGTATCCTATGAGTTTCAATCCAAGCCGGGAAATATTTTCGGCCCGAAGACCTACCGTACACTCCTCTTCCTGAACGGGGTGATTGGCACTTTCTTGCTGGGAGTGATCGCGGCAAGCTTCTTCACCGGGTCGGAGTTCATCGTAGGGAAAGGAAACATCGCGGGGCTAGGCAACGCGGGACCCGTCATCAGCCAGTGGCAGAACCCGCTCATGGGGATCGAGTTATTAGCGAACCCGAGGAATATTGCCTTGGGCCTCGCCATCCTGTTCCTCGCGCGCACCACGGCAAGCCTTTTTTTCCTTCATCGCCTCCACCACGAGGTCTTGGAGAAACGGTCAAGGAAGTTCGTCCTCTACAACGGCGTTCCTTTCGCGGTCTTTTTCTTGGTCTTCTTGATATGGACGCTGGTGGCCGAGGGGTACGCGGTTGACCCGCGAACCGGCGCGGTTGACCTGGAGCCCATGAAGTACTTGAAGAACTTTATTGAAATGCCGGCCGTGTTGGTTCTTTTCGTGCTGGGAGTATTGGCCGTTTTGTACGGTATTTTCAATACCGCTTTTAACTCGAAGTTCCAAAACGGCATCTGGTTCACGGGAGCAGGAGCGGTCGTGGCCGTAACCATGTTGTTCCTCGTCGCGGGCTTTAACAACACGGCGTACTACCCCTCATCGATAGATCCGCAGAGCTCGCTCACCATCTACAACTCCTCTTCGAGCCAATTCACGCTCTCCGTGATGGCGGGGGTGTCTCTTCTCGTGCCCGTGGTAGCCGGCTACATCGTCTACGCCTGGAGAGCGCTGGAAAAGAAGAAACTAAGCATCGACGAACTGGAATCAGACGGGCACGCGTATTAATCCTTGCCACGCCGGCGAGGGGTTGGAGCAGCCACGCTCTTCTTCCACGCGCGTATACGGAACAACGAGGGGGTGGATCGCCGCACGATCCACCCCCTTTCTGCATAGATATTTGGCGGCAGCCCGTGTAATTCGGATAAAAAGTGTACTTTTGCATCAGTTGAACTAATTTTCCTTCTATGAAGAGTATGAAATTATCACGTGGCTTGATACTGTTTGCCGCTGCGTCGCTCTGTTTCGCCTCGTGCCAAAATAGCGGCCGCGATACGCGAGGGATCGAGAAAAGCGCCGATTTCGATACCCTGCAGGTAACCCAACGAAGTCACCTCGAAGAGAACCCCGCCAACCCCTTTTGCGATATACGGGTAGAATTCATATACCCGGTACATAGCATGGGCGTAGGTCCGGACACGCTGCAGCAATTCTTCATTCAAAACATGTTCGGGATGCCGTACGACCACTTACCCCCGCGGGAGGCAGTAGAGGCGTACGTCAAGAACTACATCGAGAATTATACCTACGACGCGGGAACCTACCGCGACGCGGTCAGCGACATGATGGAGATCAACGCCCTGATCCCGGGCATCGACCTCGCCGATAGCGAACATAGCGTGAACGAAAGCTTTTACTCCTATCACGAAACCCTCTCAAATAGCATTGTCTATAACCGGCGCGGCATTGTCTCGTTCCAAGTGGAACAGTCAAATAACAAGGGAGGCGCCACCTCCTACGTGGCCTACCGGAACTACGTGGTGGACGTGAATACCGGGCGACAAGTTACCGAAAGCGAGGTGTTCAGGGCCGGGTACGATCAAGCACTCCAAAACTTGATCATCACGTCACTGCTGGAACAGAATGGCGTAAAGAGCGTGGATGAGCTGGAGGACTTGGGCTTCTTCGGGATCAGGGAGATTGTTCCCAACAAGAATTTCCTGCTAACCGATGAGGGATTCATCTACACCTACAATAAAGGGGAATATTCGGCATACCAGCTCGATGCCCCCGAAGTATTTATCCCGTATACCGCGATTCGCTCCCTCTTGAGGGAGCATACCCCCGCGGCAAAATTGGCTGATTTGAAGTGAAAGAAATTATTACCTACTTCCCGGAACTCACCGCGAGCCAGCGAGATCAGTTTAACGCCCTGTATGACCTGTACACGTGCTGGAACGCGCGTGTCAACGTGATCTCCCGCAAAGATATCAACAACCTGTATGTGCATCACGTGTTGCACTCATTGGCCATAGCCAAGTACATCCGGTTCGTCCCGGGGACAACCATCATGGACGTGGGGACCGGCGGGGGGTTCCCGGCCATTCCCTTGGCCATCTTTTTTCCTGAAGCAAAATTTTTATTGCTCGACAGCATCGGGAAAAAAATCAAGGTAGCTAACGAGGTGTCTCAAGCGGTGGGGCTGACCAACACCGAGTTTGTCCACGCGCGGGCGGAGGAGGAGAAACGAACGTTCCATTTTGTCGTTAGCCGCGCGGTGATGCCATTGCCCGACTTGGTTAAAGTAACCCGAAAGAATATCTCGGGGGAACAGCTTAACGCCCTCCCCAACGGCCTCATCTGCCTGAAGGGAGGAGATCTGGCCGGCGAGCTAACCCCTTTTAAAAAGATCGTGGAGGTAACCTCGCTCAACACCTATTTTCAAGAACCCTTCTTCGAGACAAAGAAGCTGGTATACGTACCGATGAGTTAATTGAAAAGATTTTGCTACTTTTGTAACGTATCCCAATTTTAAATCCTATTTTTTCTGTTTAGATGAGAGTCAAAGCATTTGAATTTAATCCCCTCGGTGTAAACACCTACGTGCTGCACGACGAAACCAAAGAAGGAGTCGTGATCGACGCCGCCTGCTTTTACCCGGATGAGAAAGAGGAGCTGTTCCGCTACATCAACGACCAGGGAATCGCCGTAAAGCACCTGCTCAACACGCACCTCCATTTCGATCATCTCTTTGGCGTGAACGTGCTCTCGTCCCACTTGGGGCTCACGCTATCGTGCCACTCCGGGGACACCTACCTCTTGAATGACCTTCCCCGTCAACTGCAACAATTCGGACTCCCCCCCATGGATGCCGAACTCAAACCGGAGATCGGCAGGTTCCTGAACGAAGGCAACACGGTCACGTTCGGCAATCAAACGCTGGAAATATTTCATGTGCCGGGGCACTCGCCGGGCAGCATCGCCTTTTACAGTGCGCCAAACGGTTACTTGTTTGGGGGCGACGTGCTGTTCCACTCCAGCATTGGCCGGACAGATCTCCACGGGGGAAGCTACGAGGCGCTCGTGAACGGAATCCGGGAAAAGCTTTTTGTACTTCCCAACGAAACGGTAGTCTATCCGGGACACGGGCCCTCTACCACCATCGGTTACGAAAAGAAAAACAATCCTTTCGTGGGAAACAGCCGGTGACCCTCTTTAGAAAAATATAACCCATACCCTTTCCACTCGATGAAAATGGAAGAATTTAAAAATAGACATATCGGCATTAACGAGGCCGATAAGAATAAAATGCTCGAATCGATCGGACTATCCACCATCGATGAACTGATCAAACAGACCATCCCGTCGAATATCCGCCTGAAGCAACCGCTGTCGCTCCCGAAAGCGCTCTCCGAACAGGAGTACGCCGAAGAGATCGCGGGGATAGCCGCGCAGAACCAGGTGAATGCATCTTACATCGGGATGGGATGGTACGATACCATTACCCCGGCGGCCATTTACCGCAACGTGTTCGAAAACCCGGTGTGGTACACCTCCTATACCCCTTACCAGGCCGAGATATCGCAGGGAAGGCTCGAAGCGCTGCTTAACTTTCAGACCATGGTGAGCGACCTCACCGGGCTGCCGTTGAGCAACAGTTCATTGCTGGACGAAGCAACCGCGGCGGCAGAAGCGGCCACCATGATGTATGGCCTGCGCGATCGCGCGCTCGTGAAAGAGAAGGTGGAGACCCTCTTCGTGGACGAGCACCTCTTCCCCCAAACACGGGCCGTGCTGTTAGGACGTATGAAGCGGGTGGGCATTGAAGTGGTGACGGGAAGTTACAAGGAGTTCGCGTTTGATCAACCCCTCTTTGGGGCTATCCTTCAGTACCCCAACAGCGACGGGAGCGTGGAGGAGTACCGCGCGTTCGTTGAAAAAGCCAACGCCGCGGGCTGCAAGGTGGCGGTAGCCACCGACCTGCTGGCATTGACGCTGCTCACGCCCCCGGGCGAGTGGGGAGCGGACATCGCATTTGGAAGCAGCCAGCGTTTTGGTGTTCCCATGTTCTACGGGGGGCCCTCTGCCGCCTTCTTTGCCACCCGGGAAGAGTTCAAACGGTTCATGCCCGGGCGTATCATTGGCATCTCCAAAGACGCGTATGGAAAGGAAGCGCTGCGCATGGCTCTTCAGACACGCGAACAACACATTAAACGGGAAAAAGCAACCTCCAACATCTGCACGGCACAAGCCTTGCTGGCTACCATGGCGTCGTTCTACGCGGTGTACCACGGCCCCGAAGGATTAAAGAAGATAGCCCGGCGCGTTCACTCCATCGCCTCTTACCTGAACGAGGAGCTGCATGATATGGGCTACAAGCAGCTGAACAAAAGCTTCTTCGACACATTGAAAATCCAGCTTCCCCAAAAGGTGTCCATGCAAGACATCCGGAATAATGCCGAGATGAGGGGAATCAACCTTCGTTACTTTGACAGCGGCGAGGTGGGAGTCAGCATTGATGAAACGACCAACCGCGCACGCGCGCAGGAACTGCTGGCTGTCTTTGCCATGGCTGTGGGCAGCTCAAGGGTGTGCGCGTTCGACAAGCTTCCCGAGAAGATGACGCTGAAAGAGCACCAACTCAGGACGTCGGACTTCCTTACGCACCCCACGTTCAACAGCTACCATACCGAAACCGAACTGATGCGCTACATCAAGCGGCTGGACCGGAAAGATATTTCGCTGGCGCAATCCATGATCTCGCTCGGGTCATGCACCATGAAGCTGAACGCTGCCTCGGAGTTATTGCCCCTCGGGCTGTCCGGGTTTCAACGGATGCACCCGTTCGCGCCCGCGGAACAGGCTGCCGGCTACCGCCAGATGATTGACGAGCTGGAGGAGATGCTGGCCGAAATTACCGGTTTCGCGGCTACCAGCTTGCAGCCCAACTCGGGAGCCGCCGGAGAATATACCGGGTTGATCACCATCGCCAGCTACCTCGAGAGCATGGGGCAGGGAGACCGAAAGGTGGTGCTCATACCCGCGTCGGCCCACGGCACCAACCCGGCCAGTGCCGTGCAAGCCGGCTTCAAGCCGGTCACCGTGGCCAGCGACGCGCAAGGGAACGTGGATATGGACGACCTGCGCCGAAAGGTGGAACAGCACGAGAGCGACTTGGCGGCCTTCATGATCACGTACCCTTCCACGCACGGAATTTTTGAGCCCGAGATCAAGGAGATGTGCCGTCTGATTCACGAGGCGGGAGGTCAAGTATACATGGACGGGGCCAACATGAATGCCCAAGTGGGCTATACCAACCCGGGAACAATCGGGGCCGACGTGTGCCACCTGAACCTGCATAAAACATTTGCCATTCCTCATGGCGGCGGAGGCCCCGGAGTAGGCCCCATCTGCGTGGCAGAACACTTGGCCCCTTTCCTTCCCGGGCACCCGGTGATGCTCCCCAGCGACCTGAATACGGTTTCGGCAGCTCCTTACGGCAGTGCCGGGGTCCTGACCATCACCTACGGATATATCCGGATGATGGGCGCGGAAGGACTCAAAGAGGCGACCCAAGCAGCCATACTGAGCGCGAACTACCTCGCCGAAAAACTCGACGACTCCTACGGTATCCTGTACCGCGGGGCGAACGGACGGGTGGGGCACGAGTTAATACTCGATTGCCGCGGCTTGAAAGAGGTGTCGGGCATCACCGAGGCCGATATCGCGAAACGGCTCATCGACTACGGGTACCACGCCCCCACGCTCTCGTTTCCGGTGCACGGCACCCTGATGGTGGAACCCACCGAGAGCGAAAGCCTGGCGGAACTCGATCGATTTGTAGCGGTCATGTCCCGGATACACGAGGAGATCATTGAAGTATCAAGGGGAACCTATACCCGCGAGGATAACGTGCTGGTAAACGCGCCCCATCCCGAGTACGAGGTGGTGGCCGACGAATGGAAGCACGCCTATCCGCGGAGCAAGGCAGCGTACCCGCTCCCTTACGTGGCCGAAAACAAATTCTGGGTGAACGTGGCAAGGGTGGACAACGCGTACGGCGACCGGAACTTGGTCGCCTGCCTCTGCCCACCGGGGGAATTAGAATAATTCAGGCATCTCGCCCTGCTCGAACACCACCATGGGGGAATCCGAGACATCTCGTTTAAACGCCCGGATCGCCTCCTGGTCCACGGTGGTCAATATTACTTTCACGCGGTTGTCCATCACGTCGGGATAAGCCCCCGCGAAACGTGTCAGCACCGGGTGATCTTCGGGGATGGACGCGTTGAACAAGAACGCGTCTACCCGGTCCATAACCTGCATCATCTGCCGGTAGGAGTATTGCACCGTTTCCACGTTGAAATCTTCGGTGCCGAGGACCTCGACCAGCCGTTGGCGATTTGCTTCCGGGTTGCCGGTAACCGCGATCACGAACGTGCCGCGGTTGTCGATGAACGATCCCCCGTAGTAGGCGGGATACAGATCAGGGTCCGACTCGCGCTCCATCCAGTCCTCGCTGAACGAACGCATCAGCTTGTCGTGCAACTGCATGGCGTCGGGAGATGTTGATCCGAGCGTGTCTTCGACAACGGCGGCTTGCCCTTGCGTGTTCTTCCCCGAAGAGTGGCACGCCGCGAAGAACAAAGGACACAAAAAGAGGGAAACAAAGAGTAGGGAATGGGATGCTCGTTTCATTTTTTCGATGTTATGTTACTATCTATTGAACATTTTCGTTAAGCAATGGACAGAAGACAAGCTTGCTTGGATTATGTCGTCGCGAGAAAATGTCTAAATTTATTGAACAGTTTCTCGCGGGTTTTGTTTACCCCTCGTTCAGGAATATTAATGGTTTCCATGCCGCGTGAATTCCCTATTTATGTACCTTTGCTTTTCTATATGGTCAAACGCGATTCAAACCGTATGCATAACAGATCCACTCGATATCTTTTCCCGGCGATGTTCTTGTTCCTCGTTCTGTTCTCTTCGTGCGAGGGCGACGACCCGAGCGTGAATGCGGGCCGGTTACGGGTAAAACTTACCGACGCGGCCGATATATCCATCAAGGAGCTTTACCTCGATATCCGGGAACTCGCGGTCTACGCGACCGATACCACCGGCATGGAAGGCGAATGGGTGACGCTCGAGTATAATGGCGGGCAGTACAATCTATTGCAACTATTGAACGAGAAAAGTGTTCAGCTCGTCGACCAGTACTTCCCGGCCGGCAAAACAATTCGAAGGGTACGGTTGGTGCTGGGGCACGATAACCGGTTCGTCACTTTCACCGAGAAACCATATCCCTTGCAGCTCCCCCCCGAGATCATCGAGGGAGTGGTGGTCGACCTCAAGGAGCCGATCCCGATAATGCCCCATATTATCGCGGGCTTGACGATCGACGTGAATGCCGCGCTCTCTGTCTGGGAGTCAAACGGGAACTACTTCCTCGACCCGTCGGCCCGGGCATTCCCCGAAGCCTACGGCGCCTCGTTGCGAGGATCTGTTGCTCCCCCGAGAGCTGCCGCGTTCGTAGCAATCATGCAACACCCCGACACCTTGTTCACCCTTCCTGAATCGGATGGCAAGTTCGGGTTCCCGGGCCTGCAAAAGGGTGAATGGGAGGTCTTCATCAAAGCCGCGGAGGGGTCGCTCTATGCCGATACCGCTTTCGTGTGGGATATTGATACCACGGGGGTCGTGAATAAGAGCTCCATCACGCTGCCCCTTTCTAACGCTACCCCGCCCCCAAGCGAGTGATCGCGTTGCACCTAACGCTACCGGCGCGGCCGATTTAATTTATTTTCACACCACGAGGCGTACAATGATAACCTTCTTTGTTATCTTTGCATCAACATTCTAAAACTGAATTATTACAAGTAATTTTACCCACATGAAACGATTCCATTTTGCATTGGTTTTAGCCGCGCTGCTGGTATTGGGTGCCTCCTGCAAACCCAAGCAAAGCGCTTATAAGCAAGTATACGAAGCTGCCAAAGAGAGAGAAATGCAACAAACAGCCTCGCAGCCCACCACCGTCGTGAAAGATGCCGGCTCCCTGCCACCGGTGGAGGTCTCGGTAAGAAAAGAAAAAGTGGAAGCCGTATATCCCACCGACGCGGCCGGCTTGAGAAAATTCAACGTGGTGATCGCCTCGTTGAGCGTGAAGCTGAATGCCGAGTCGCTCAAGTCGCGCATGGAAAACGAAGGACACACCGTGATCCTTGCCCAAAATGAGCAAGGGATGTACCGCGTGATCGTGGCCAGCTATGACGACAAGGACCAAGCGGCAAGTAAACGCGATGAGCTGCATCGCACCTATTCCGCGAAGGGAGATACCGAGTACCTGAGAAGGACGTACGGCGTTCCTTTCAATGACCTTTGGATCTTGGAGAGACAGTATTAATTTGAGTTTGTTCTTCGCGGGAAAAGAGTCGGCCCCACGCACCAAAAGGGCGCGAACATTTTCGTTAAGCGATGAACAGAAGACAAGCTTGCTTGGATTATGTCGTCGCGAGAAAATGTCTAATTTTTATGAACTATTCTGTTAAGCCAAATGAGCAGAGCCAAGCTTGCTTGAGCTATGCCATGGCGAGGAATAGTCTAATTTTTATGAACGAATTGCGCGACACCCCCCCGGGAAGGTAAGATACGAAAAGCTGCCCGTGAAAAGGGTGGCTTTTCTCATGAATAGAACAGTTGTATGAAGGTGCAATTTTTAGGAACAGGCACTTCAACCGGCGTGCCACAGATTGGCTGCCAATGCGAGGTATGCACTTCCAATGACCCGCGCGACAAACGGTTGCGGTCGTCCGTGAGGATCGAGGCGGGCGATGTCCTCTTGATGGTCGATTGCACGCCGGACTTCCGGCAGCAGGTGATGCCCCTCCCTTTTCAGAAAATAGACGGGTACCTGTTCACGCACGAACACTACGATCACGTGGGTGGAATTGACGACCTACGGCCTTTCTCTCGGTTTGGACCGGTGGACCTTTACATGGAAGAACGGCTTGAAATGGCGGTAAGGGAACGAATGCCCTACTGTTTCACTCCTCACGGGTACGGAGGAATCCCCAACATCAACATAAAGAGAATCAATCACGAAGAGCCTTTCCATGTAGGACCGGTCGAGGTTATTCCTATCCGGGTAATGCACCATATGCTGCCCATCCTGGGCTTTCGAATAGGTAACTTCGCGTACCTCACCGACGTGAAAACCATTCCGGAGGAAGGGGTTAAAAAACTGCACGGCCTCGACACGCTCGTGATTAGCGCCTTGCGTAAGACAGAGCACATATCACACCAGACACTGGGAGAGGCGGTGGCGCTTACCCAAGCGATCAACCCGGGGCGCGCCTATTTTAGCCATCTCAGCCACGAGATGGGATTGCATGCCGAAGTAGAAAAAGAACTCCCCGAAAACACCTTCTTGGCATACGATGGCTTGGTAATCGAAAGCCGCTAACCCCCCTTTTTGTTTTTTTAACCCCATAACACGCAACGTTTTCGCCCATGCTTCATCTTTCTTGGTAGAATACGCGGGAGTTCGTTGTTTCAATTCGTATATTTGTATAATGCAAGATGCGCCCCGGGGCAGTTCAAGCAAGCTTGACTGACCGCTCGGCTTTCGTTGCATTTGTACGGTGCTTGCCCGGTAACGGGGGAGATCTTTGTAAAAATCAGGCAGCGCGTTAAACTTTCGCGCGCGCGACAAGTCAAACTAGCGATGAATAGGATAAAAACAGAAAACGATATAAAAAAGGGAGAGATTATGAAGACTAAAAACTTATTATTAGCGGTTTTGTTGACGATTCTGCCCTTGTCCGGTTTCGCTCAGGAGTGGGACGACATCTACGCAAATCCCACCCAATCCCGAAATGAAGGGATGACCGTGCGCCCGGAGCAAGATGAGCCACAAAAAAAGAGAGTGGTCATTGTTCAAGGAGAGGCATCCAACATGGAGGTAACGGCGAATGGCAGGGACATAGACGAGTACAACCGCCGAGGCAATGATACGGTATTTTCGGATGAGCAAACGCATTCCGAGGATATGGACACGTACCAAGAGTACGAATATACCGACCGCATCGTTCGTTTCCACGACCCCGAGTCGAGCATCAAGATTACCGGTGCCGATGAGGTGATTGTTTACGTGGGAGACGATATTTACGAGAGCTATAACAACCGCGGTTGGAACACCCACCTTCACATGGGATGGGGATGGGGTTCCTACTACCCTTGGTATGACCCATGGTATTACGGCGGGTGGTATAGCCCCTGGTATTACTCCAGCTGGTATTCACCTTGGTACGGTGGATGGGGCGGATGGTATAGCCCATGGTATTACAGCCGGTGGTATTCGCCTTGGTACGGTGGATGGTACGGCGGTTGGTATGATCCCTGGTACTACGGTTACGGGGGTTATGGTTATGGTTATGGTTACGGTGGCGGGTACCACCATGGCTTCTATGACGGCTATTACAGCAGTCTGGCCACCAACCGGTCGGG
>Ga0265293_10007129_pt1 | contig 17426 bp, 13 predicted proteins | sample Munlanlewell138R_FD_192505 | JGI IMG/M metagenome (GOLD analysis project Ga0265293, IMG submission 192505) | Leachate microbial communities from a municipal landfill in Southern Ontario, Canada - Leachate well 138R | ecosystem: Engineered > Solid waste > Landfill > Unclassified | place: Canada...
AGCGAGGCAGGGCATGGGCCCACGCCTACCTGTGCCAGGTCGACCCGGAGAGCGGGGCGCGCATCCACATCAATGACACCTACCGCATCAGCCGGGCGTTGGAGGTGTACCGGCAAAGTGGGCGTCCGCTCTCCTCCTTCGATCTGCCCACCGAGGCACGGCGGGGGATGAAGCCGTTGATCATCGCTGTGGTGCGAGAACAGGAGGAGCTCCACCGGCGGATCAAGGAGCGGGTTGGACAGATGTTTGCCGAGGGCCTTGAGGATGAGATCCGCACGTTGGTGGCGATGGGGGCTGAGCGCAACTGGCCGGCATTGGTGGGTATCGGCTATCGCGAGTTCTTTACCGCATTGGCCACCGGTGAGTATACCAAGACGATGATCGCCGATGAGATCGTGCGCAACAGCCGCGCCTACGCCAAGCGTCAGCTCACCTTCTTCAAGAGTTTTGCCCAGGCGTTGTGGTTCGATGCCTCTCAGAGTCAAGAGATTACAGCGGCAATTGAGTCGTATCTGAAAAGCGCGGGTAGGTAGCAACCTCGATCCGGCGCATGTTGGCGACCTCGGGGGCAGAGATCGCCGTGATCTCATACCACCCCTTCTTCCCCATCTCGATGGTAAAGCGCTGGACCATGTCGTAGGCGTAGACGGCCATCGGACCCTCCTCGCTCTCCCCTTCATAGTTGAATGGCGCCCAGTAGGTGGAGCGCGCCACAAAGGACGCTTCGTTAAGGCGTTCGATGGCAAGATCGGTGATGCCGTAGATGAAGGTGCCCTCCATGATCGGGGGCATGCCGTCTGCCACCCACGCCTGGGGGTCGATCTGCACGTTGATCGACTCATACGCCTGACGGGTCTGGCGGGTGACAAAGAGGTTGGTCACCTCCATCGTCGCAGGGTTCTTCACCTTGCGGGCCAAGGGTGCATCCATTGCTTGCAGGTCAAGGGAGTTCTGGGCGTGGTAGAACGCCTCGATGACCTCCTCTTGGCTGTAGGAGGCAGTGTAGGGAGGGGCCAGCGCATCCTTGACCCGTCCGATGGTGAAGCCGGTCACCAGGACCACCGAGAGGGTGACGGTGATGATGATCCACCCGTACCTACGCCAAAAGATCTTGGCCGTTGCCCGCTTGGCCTGGGCTGCTGCAAACTCAGCGGCTTTTGGGGCGGCGAGCAGCTGCTCACGGCTCATGGGCTCCTCCAACACCTCCAAGTCCCAAACAAGCCCTTCGGTCTTTGATAGTACGTAGGTGAGGGCCTTGTGGGGGTGTTTGTTCCCCGCTGCTTCGCGCATTCGGCTCAAGCTCATCGACAGCGTATCGTCGATGAACGCGGTGGTCTGCAGATCAAGACCGGTGGCAAGCAGGGAGAGGGGGAGGTGGCGAAAGCCATCCTCACGGCTGTTTCGGTCGAAGAAGGGGGGTATGCCCACTGCACTGTAGTAGAGCAGGCTGCACATCTGGTCGATAAGCGAGAAGGGACCGTGGACGGTGTGGTGTACCCAGCTGGCGGTGTTGAGGTAGCGCTCATCACTGTCACTGACCGAGGCGAAGAGGTCTCCAAGGTCCTGGCTCATGATGAGGATGTGTCCCTCATCGGTTACCCAGAGGCGCCACAGCGGAATGATGCCGCTGCTCAGGTCGAGGAAGGCGGTATCGCAGAGCAGGAGTGCCTCACAGAGGCGGCGTACCAGCGTGAGGGCCTGGCTGCGCAGCGAGGTCGCAAGCTCACACAGCGGGGTGAGCGAGCACGCTTCGAAGGTCAACACCCGCTTGCCATCGACGGCAGAGAGGCCCTTCCAGTACCACGGTGAGAGGGTCTTTCCGTCGTAGAGGTAGCCTGGTCTCTTCTCTCCCCCCAAGAGGTAGGAGGGGAGCTGGGCATCTTGGTCGGCGATGGTGATGGCACTGAGCTGGGTGTTGTCGATGGTAAGGGGAAAACTCTTCTTCATGGCTCCTCCAAGAGGGCGGCGATATGCCACACGTGGCGTCCCTCGTCGTTGAGGGAGGGTGGAATCTCTTCGTACGGGCGTCCTTCACACATCAAGCCGATGGGACGCCAGTGCATCGAGCGTATCCACCGCTGGCGCTGGAGGGCATGGAGGGCACTCTGGTTGCAAGCGCTGATGGGTGCGTTTCGCCTCTCCTCTGCGCCGGTCAGCCAGCTGAGGAACGCGCTGGCGCCCTCTTCGGCCTGGGGGGAGGGCAGCGGCTCGTTTGCATTGGCAGTGATGAGTGTGAGGGTATCGGGGTAGCGGCGGTAGATGTGATCGAGCAGAGCGGTGTACCGGCTGCGGTGGTCCCGGGTCAGGTCGCTGGCGAGGATCGGGAGGATGGGAACAGCAGGGTGGTAAGAGTCAAGGAGCGGCATCAGTAGCTCCCAGGAGCTCTCGTCCTCAAAGGGGGTATCATCGATGGCAAGGGGGAAGCGGGAGGCAAGCCACGTACGCACCTGAGTGGCAAACAGGACCTGGGCATGGGGCAAGGCGAGCGCGTCGCTCTTGGGGACCATCAAGGGGAGGTTCTTCGCCCCCCCATGGTAGGGGGCCAAGAGGAGGATGAGGGAGGTTTTGAGGCTCTGCGTATGGGCAAGGGCGTGGTGGAGCAATGGCAGGCACTGTGACCAAGCGGCATGGGGGAGCAGGAGCGCCTTGACGGCCTGCCCGATGACGGCATCCGAAGGCCTCGCCTCCTGGGCGAGGGTGATGGGGTCTTGGGGGTAGTAGAGGCCGTGGTGGTGGGCGCTAGAGATCGTCATGCGTTAAAAGTAACCGTCTTAGCCGCCCTTCGTCCAGTACCACCGAGAGATTCTTCTCCTGGGTTGGTAGCACGAGACCTTGCTTGCCCCCCTTGGCCCGCCTCAGGTACTTGACCTGGGTGTAGTAGAGCTCGGCCTTTGCTGCACTGCGTGCCTTGCTGTAGTGGATGGCCAGCGTGGCCGCGTCGAGCAGCACATCCAGAGGTACGCTCTTGGAGCGAATATCCTTGATGAAGACGTAGCCGCCGCTGTAATCGCGGGTGTGGACCCACCAGTCGTTTCCCCGGGTATGGTGGCGCAGCAGTTCATCATTCTCCTTGGCATTGCGTCCCACCAGCAGGGTGAAGGCACCGCTTTGGATGACGAGGCCCGGGCTTTTTTGTGCTACGGGAGCGTCACCCGGTTCATCGCTTGCCCGCTTGAGGGCTTCGATCCACGAGGCGCGGTCCTCCCACGGCTCAAGCAGCCCCTGCAACTGGAGTGTGCGGTTCTCCAGCTCCTCTTTGAGGCGGGCAAGCTCTCCTTGGGCATGCTCTGCCGCCCCTTTGGCCTTCTGGTAGCGCTCATAGGCACGCTGGACTTGTTCACGACCTTTGAGGCGGCTGTCCAAGGTGATGGTGACCGGCTCTCCGGTGTTCCAGTCGACCAGTTCGACTTCACTCATGTTGTCACCCAAGAGGTGGGCATTGGCACTGAGCAGGTCGGCGTGCAGGCGCAGCCGCTCATGATCGGCTGCTGCGTTCAAGGTGTGTGTTTGGCGCACGATGGAGGCTCTGATGCGATCGATGTCGCGCTCGGCTTTGGTGCGTACCGCCGTGAGCAACCCATCGAGGTCGGCGGTGGTGCTCTGGCGGGTGTACTCCTCTTCGATCTGGCGGTTGAAGGAGCCGTCGGTGCGGTGGCGGATGGAGAAGGGCTTGCCCTCTTCGCTTCGCTCCTCACCCGCGTCGAAGGGTGCTCCGCTGACCTCATTGCGACGGGGACGACGCAGCAAGAGGTCGAGGATGACGAACTCCTCATCGGTGACGATGATGTTCGCCCCACTTCCGCTGTAGAGGCGGATGAAGAGGAAGAGCGGCGTGCCATGGTTGTCCAGAGTGAGGCGCACGAGGCGGTCATAGGGGTACTGGTACACTGCGGTGACCCTGCTGCCGATGAGCCGGGCACGGGCAAACTGGATGAAGCGCTGCAGCTTTGCTGTCTTCTCCTTGATGGGCTTGGAGAGGAGGTGGAGACGGGCATGGGGACTTGCCACCTCGGTGTAGAGTGTCCAGCGCCCTGCCTCCCGGTGGTAGAAGTGCCAGGAGAGGGCGGTAAAGTCGTGCTGCACCACCGCCTGGAGCGCACTGCCCTCAAGGGGTAGCTCGCTGATGATCAGGGCGATTTCACGCCAGTTGAGGCTCACGCTTCCCCTCCCGGGCCTCATAGGCCTCCTTGATGCCACCTGCCAGGTAGAATGATCCGCAGACGAGGATCGCCCCGCCGGCGGGGGTGATGCGCAGCGCCTCGCTGAGTGCTGCATCGTTCTCCTCGATGAGGGTGATGGTGTGATCAGGTCCTTTGAGCGACTCAAAGAGCGAGGCGAGGCGTGGCAGGTCGCTCTTCTTGTAGGTACCCGGCCTGCTGATGATGACCCTGGTGGTATGGTCGAGCACCGAGCAGGCCATATGGGCGTGGTCCTTGTCCTCCAGCGCTCCGTAGATGATGGTGATTTGCTCCTTCTCATAGAGCAGCGCGAACGAGTTGAGCAGCGCCAGAAGCGAATGGTAGGTGTGGGCCCCATCGACGTAGAGGTCAGGGTCGTGGGCGAGCTGCTGAAAGCGCCCGGGGATGGTATTCTGTGAGAAGGCCGGGATAATTGATGGTCCATAGAGACCGAGAGTACGCAGTGCCAGCAGCGCGAGGGCGCTGTTCTGTGCCTGTACGCTGCCACGCATGGAGAGGAGCAGATCTTCACGCGTGCCATCGGCCCAGGTGTAGGTGACCGCCTCCCCGGCGGGTGTTGTGGTGCTCACCAAGGCGGTGAGGGCGTGGTCGAGGCGGTAGGCCGGGGCATGTTGGGCCGCTGCCTCGGAGAGGAAGGTGTCCATCGCCACCGGCTCCTGGTAGCCGATGAAGAGCGGCACCCCCTCCTTGATGATCTTGCTCTTCTCATAGGCGATCTGGGCGAGGGTGCTGCCCAAGATCTTGGTGTGCTCAAGCTCGATGGGGCAGAGGAGCACCGCTTCGGGGATGATGGTGTTGGTTGCGTCGAGGCGTCCACCCAGACCGGTCTCGATGACAGCCCATGCACAGCCGGCGCGGGAGAAGAGGAGGTAGGCGTAGGCGCAGAAGAGCTCGAAGGTGGTGGCGGTGGCAGGTCCCCACTCATCGGTGAAGGAGAAGTGCTCCAATGAGTCGATGAGGTGGTTGCCCACCTCAACCAGGAATGCTTCATCGAAGAAGCGGCCGGCGAGGGTGAAGCGCTCGCGATAGTCACAGAGGTGGGGGGAGAGGAAGAGGCCGGTCTTGTAGCCAATGGCGGCAAGACCACTGGCCAGGTAGCTGGCCGTCGATCCTTTTCCTTTGCTGCCGGCGAGGTGGATCTTCTTGAAGTCGCGCTCGGGGTTGCCCAGGTGTTCGAGGAGCTTGCCCATCCGGTCGAGGCGATAGGTGCGGGTCGTATAGTTGTTGGTCTGCTTCTCCAAGTTGGTGAAGCTCTCCATGTACGTGATCATCTGGGAAAATCGAGTGATGGGCATGTGTTGGTACCTCGCCGAATACTGTAGATGCTCCCTCTCCTTTGGTCAACGGAGATGTGTGTCCCACACTCGTGAAAGGCAACGCATTACATATCCACAGAGTGCTGGTCGATGGAGTAGGTTTTGCGAAGATCGCTCAACGTCTGCAAGGATTCCAGCGCATCTTTTTGCAGCCGCTCGGCAACACCGGTGATCAAGGCATTGTTCACCGCCATGGGAACCAGCTGCGAGTGGAAGACTCCAAAGGGGCCTCGCCGTGCATAGAGGATCAAATCGGCGTCCTGCACCATGGGAGGCACCGTAGAGTCAGTGATGAGTATATTGGGGATTCCCCGGTCCTTGAGATACCGCATGAGCATCATATACTCGCGGGTGGGTTGGTAGAATCCATAAATGACGGCCACGTCCTCTCTGGTGATCTGGGGCATCTTTTCATAGACCTCCTTTCCCGAATAGCTCTCTGTGGAAGTCCTCAAACAGAAGCGGTTAAGCCGGTAGGAGAGGTAGTGGCCCAAGCCGCTGTTCACCCCCGTGCAGTACACATACCGGTGCGTTGCGCTGCACAGGGCGTCCACCGCCTTCCAGAGCGCATCGCTGTTGATGGTATTGAGGGAGTTCCTCAGATACTCAATGTCTTTCTCAATGATTGCCCGGAAAAACTCATCGTCGGGGGAGATGGCCTCCAGGTATCGCTTGACTTTTCGAGCGGGGGTGGTCTGTTCCCGATAGTACCCGACTAGCTCACGCTTGAGATCCGGGAACCCGGTGTATCCGAGGGCTTGAGAGAACCGGACAATAGCCGCCTCACTGGTCTTCAGCTGTTGCGCCAGATCGGATGCAGAGATGAAGACCACCTCATCATAGTTTGAGGAAACGAAATCGGCGATCTTCTTGTTGGTGGCGCTCAATGCGTGGTAACAGGACCTGATTCTGCTGAAGATATCCCCGTTGAGCTTGTTCTCATCCATACTGAATCCTCCCTGCTCACGATGGTACCAGTCTGTCTTGAGCTCTGCAAGGATGTCATTGAATTGGCCGCCTTGCAATTGTGAGCTGCAACAGCGTGTGCACACTTGGAGCGTTCCATTATCCCGTGTTGCTCTTCGCCTTGGGTTGACACAGGGGTTCTGGTCACACCGATTACGGTAACAGGGGAGTATCCGTGGGTACCCCAGTACCTCAGTTGTGTGTCACAGCAATCAGTGTGCACTGCATTGACTGCTGCCCGTCACCGTGACGGGTCAGATTTTTATTATGACGCATACCCTCTTTTCGGTAGAAGTATCTGTCGATCGTCGTGGGGGGTTTGACGGAAATTGGATGGAAGTATACTATTACTTAAACGTTATAGTAGGAGAGGAACGTGAGGGTAACCATCAAGGAAATCGCAGTCAAGGCAGGAGTATCACCGGCTGCAGTCTCAAAAGCCCTCAATAACAAATCTGATATCGGCGATGCGACGCGAGAACGGATCATCCGTATCAGCCAGGAGCTGGGGTATCGGCCGAATATGATCGCTCGTAATCTGGTGAAGAAGAGCAACAACACTGTCGGCGTACTCGTTCCCGATATCTCGACGCCAATCTATCCGACCATCTACAAGGGAATCAATGATACGGCGATCAAACATGGGTATACGCTATTGCTCGGGGATACGAAGCGGAGCGCTGAACAGGAACGCAACTATGTCATCACGATGATGGAGAATCGCGTTTCGGGGCTGTTGATAAGCCCGGTGAGCAACGATATTTCCCATATCAAGGAGGTGGTCAGGGACCAGGTCCCGGTGATCTTTTTCGGCGGGAAGGTCAATGACACCATGCAGCACTATGTCGGAGTTGACAATTATCGGGGAGGACGCCTTGCCACCGGGCACTTGATCGACTCAGGCCATAGCAGAATCCTCATGATCTGTGATGACTTGAGTACCAGGACGCGCAATGACCGCGTGAACGGGTACCGGGACGCGATGGTCGAGCGGGGCCTTGAACCCGATGTGCTTTTCAATGACCAAGGGCTCACCGGGATGGGGTGTGGCATCTCCTTGGTGCGGACGTTGCTCGGTGAGCGGCGCGTACTGCCGACGGCGCTATTTGCACTCAACGACCTGATGGCCATCGGTGCCATGCAGGCGCTCAGTGAAGCCGGCCTGCGTGTTCCCCAAGACATGTGTGTCATCGGATACGATGACCTCTACTTTGTCTCCCTTCCGATGATCAGCCTGACCACCATCTGGCAGCCAAAATACGAGACGGGAGAGATGGCCTTCGAGCATCTGCACCATATGATGAGCGGAGAACCGGTGGAGAAAGAGAGCCGGAGAATCGTGCTGCAACCGGAACTGAGGATCAGGGGATCGACAAGACGGGAGTGAACGCTGCCTGTTTTGTCCATGGACACTGTGTACGTATTGAGGGGCATGTCCCCCAGAGAGATATTGTGAGAGAGGAGTTGAAGAGATGTACAGATATGAGACCCATGCACATTCGTCGGAGTCCAGCCGGTGTGGGCACGTACCAGCGGTGGAGGGAGTGCGGATGTATCGGGATGCAGGATATCAGGGGATGGTCTTCACCGACCATTTCAACGCAGGAAATCTAGATCCCTATGGAGAGATTTCCTGGGAAGAGAAGATTGATCGCTATCTTGCTGGATACCGCAACGCCGTACCGGTGGCAAAACAATTGGATATGGATGTGTTTTGGGGCATCGAGATTCGATTCACAGAGAACGATAACGACTACCTCGTCTACGGAATTGATGATGGATTTCTCAAGGAACACGAGGATATACTCTCATGGTCCATCACTCGATTCATGCAATCACTCGCTCATCGAGATGATGTGCTGGTCTACCAGGCGCATCCGTACCGAGCCGGGTGCGCTCCCCTCATGCCAATCGTTGTTGATGGGTTTGAGATCTACAATGGCAATCCCCGCCACGATTCGCGCAATGGGACGGCAGCGTCGGTGGCTGAGGAGAACCGGCTGTTGATCCTGTCGGGATCGGACTTCCATCGCCCAGGGGACCTGGCCACCGGCGGGGTCGCCTTCCCCAGGCGTGTCTCCACGATCGATGAATTCGTTGAAATGATCCGAACCCTTGACTCTACATCGCTGATCAGGGATGGCAAGCTCTGAATCATCGATTGCCATCGGTAGGGTAGGCATTGGTTGAGCGGCGTCGGGTGCCAGGGTGTTGCCACTCAACCATCGCGCTGTTGCTCCCCATCATTGCATGGGGAGTAAGCCAGCTCCGTTCTGGTATGGCGGCGAACTTGCTGCCTTCCTCAGGCGGGTGGATAATTAAAAAGGCTGTCTCCATGAGAGAAGACAGCCTGTTGCGCCGCACAGGGGGTTCAGTCGAGCCTTGCCTCTGCCTCATCGAACATGAGCATTGCCTCAGATTCAATTGAAATCGTACAGTTGTCACCCGTGCTGAATTTCGGCTCGGTGTCCATTCGGGCGAAGAGCAGCACCGACTCTGATTCGATCTGGAGGATCCACTCTGGTCCGGTAGGCAGGATTGCGGCAACGCTTCCCTTCATATGCCATCGGCGGTCATCTGCATCGGTGGGAGGATTGATGACCATGGATTCTGGCCTGAACGCAATCTTTCGCGCATGCGCTGCCCTGCGGCCCAAGTGTTTTTGTGCAGAGGCGAAGAGCTGAGGGGCGAGTTCCTCTGTGATGATGTTTACCGGAGGGCTTCCCACAAACTTTGCCACAAAAAGGTTGGCAGGCTTGCGGTAGATCTCCATGGGCGTGCCGTACTGTTGAAGTTTGCCGTCCCGCATGACGGCGATGCGCGTTGAGAGCGTCATGGCCTCGAGCTGGTCATGGGTGACGAATATGGTGGTATTGCGCAACCGCTCGTGCAACCGTTTGAGTTCAGAGCGCATTTCGATGCGCAGCTGCGCATCGAGGTTCGACAGCGGTTCGTCCAGCAGCAGCGTGTTGGGACGAAGGGCCAGCATCCGTGCCAACGCGACCCGTTGCTGTTGCCCTCCTGAGATTTGGAAGGAGTAGCGCTTCTCCAAACCCTCGATCTGCAAGAGCTTGATGACCGCCTTGATACGTTCCTGCTGCTCCTCCTTGGGTACCTTCTGCTGGATGAGTCCAAAGCGGATGTTCTCCCACACTGTCATGTGAGGCCAGAGTGCATAGCTTTGGAAGACCAGACCCATGCCCCGTTTTTCTGGGGGTGTGTACTCTCCGGTGGAGGAGGAGAAGAGGACGTGGTCGTCCAGCAGTATCTCTCCGGATGTCGGTTCCTCAAGACCTGCGAGCATCCGCAGGGTCGTGGTCTTGCCACATCCGGAGGGGCCAAGGAAGCTTACAAATTCCCCATCGGCGATGGAGAGGGAGAGCGAGTCAACTGCAGTGACATTTCCTTGGAATTTCTTGACTAAGTTGCGAATGTGTATTTCTGCCATGTCAGTTTCCTCTCAATCCGCTGGTAATACCACTGCCGGTCACTTTTTGGAGCAACAGGGTGAGGATCATAATGACGAATATGATCACCACGGTGACGGCGTTTGCCAGCTGGGTATAGCCGTAGTCTATATATCGCAACACCTGGGTGGTCATGAGTTCGATACCCGGAGTTGCAAGAAATATTACGAGGGTGAGTTCCTTCATCCCCGAGATGAATGGAAGGACGATTCCCGTTATCAAAGTCTTCTTGAGAATAGGGACGACAATCTTGAAGAACCGCTGCCTCCAGGGGGCCCCGGAGATCATGGCGGCCTCCTCAGGTTCGGTACCCAGTTGCATCATCGCCGCAGTACCGGCACGGGCTGCGAAGGGCAGATACTTGATCGACATGGCCAGGATGATCAGGGCCATGGTGCCGTACAAGCTGGGAATCGGGCCTCTTCTTACGGCAAAGAGCGTGAGGTAGGCGGCACCGAACCCGATCGTGGGGATGATGTAGGGGAGGAAGGAGAGTTGCTTGAGATACCCGGCTACCTTTGACCGCGAGTAGCGCACCGATACATAGCCGATGAAGGTCCCGATTCCCCCTGCGATCACTGATACGACCGATACAATCCTCACACTGTTCCATGCGGACCTGATCACATCAGGGTTTCTCAGAATCCCGGAGATGCCGGCGAGCTGGGAGATGGATGTGCCAATCCAGTAGTCAAGCGTGAAGTTGTCCAAGGAGAATATGCCCATCCTGATGGAAACGGTTGAGAGCAGCAGCGTTGCCATGGGCAGGACAGTGGAGAGCAGGAGCACCACGATGAGGAAGATCACGGCGGGCACCTTCAAGATACCGAGTTTCTGTCTGTTCTGGAATGAGCCTTTGCCCGATACCGTGACGAATCGCCGCGCTTCCTTGACAAAGAAGATATCGATGCTGACCACGGCCATCCCGATGAGGACTATCACCAGGGTCAGGATGCTGGCAAGACCCTGCTCTCCCCGCTGCACCGCGCCGTAGAGGGAGGTGGAGAGCAGCGTGTAGCGAACCGGAGACCCCAACAGGTAGGGTGTGCCAAATGAACCGATGGTCCGGGAGATGATCAAGAGCCCTGAGGACATCAGTGCGGGCAGCAGCATCGGCATGACGATTGTTCGCAGGACCACCTCCTTGCGAGCTCCCACCATGCGGGCCGATTCCTCAAGCTGCACGTCAACTGATTGCAAGGAGGAGCCGAATAGGAGGAACGAGAGGGGGAAGAGGCTGAATATCAGGGTGACGGTTATTGGAAAGAAGCCGTACGCCAACCAATCAGGAGGCGAGTATCCCAACGTCTCCATGATCCCCATTGAGCCGGCTATCCGTCGGTTCTTGAAGAGGGTTATCCATGCCAATGCGAAGGTCCACGAGGGTGCAATGTACGGGAGGATCATCATCTTGCTGAAAAAATCTGATCCAGGACAGTCGGTACGTACCAATATCCATGCCAGGATGAAGCCGAGCAGCACAGATCCCGTCAGGGTTACGAGCGACATGACCAGGGTCCGCTGCAGGGGCTGCCAGAACATGCTCGTGCTCACCGGAGAGCTGAATACTCGCTGAAGGTAGTAGGTGGTCAGCGAACCTTTGGTTGAATTCAGACGTGCTGCATCCCTGAATTGGACCCTGAACCCCTCTGAAAGGAGTGCAAGCAGCGGGCCCAACACCAGATAGGTGAGCGCCACCACAAGAACAAAAGCGATGATGGGTGTCGGGTCGTGGCGCAGTCTGTACAACCGGTGCCTTGCCACAGTGGCAAGGCTCCGGTCTCTAGTATCTTTGATCATGCAAATCAATCCTTCTGGATGTCTCCAATACTCTTAATACGTTCAGCGTGCTGCGTGGATGAACCAGAGGTCCAGCACATCCTGGCTGATCTCCCACGTCAGCTTGTCGTCGAGTATGAGCATGTACTCTCTCCACGCTTCCCAGCTGCCCAGATCATCGTCGGGGTGTACCGGTACTGCTGGGTTTGGAGCATAGACGCCGATGTCATCCATGAAGGGGGCAACACCTTCTTCGGTGAGCAGGTAGCGTACGAACAACCGGGCTGCATTGGGGTGGGGACTCCCATTGACCACCACTACGTGGGTGCCGGAAGCATACCCGATGAAGGGCTCCATCTCAAAGGCCGTGGCAAGACGAAGTCCAATGTCGTTATCACGCTGTTTCGAGTACGTGTAGAACCCAATGGGTGCGTTCTTCTGTCCCGGAGCACCGACGGCATCGCCGACATCACCGTCACTGCGCAGCACAACAGGGTCATTCTTGAAAAATCGTACGATGAACTCCCAGCCTGCGTTCTTTTCAGTCAACTGGATCGGTTTTCCGTAGTAGTCCCGGTACGCCTTTTCCAGCTTTGCAGCATACTCAGGTTTCGTCATGGTCACAAAGAACCCCAAGTTGGCTGGAGTGGTGGATGGGTCTCTGAAAAATACCCGGCCTTTCCACTCGGGTTCGGTGAGTTGCCAGATATTGGTTACCGGGCTGGAATCTGAGCTTTCAAAATTGTACCCGAACACACGCTGTCCGAGACGGTAGGTAAGGGGATACTGCAGTTCACTGGGAATCACATCTGCCAGATCTTGGGGGACCCAGTTGATCACGTATCCCTGTGGGATCAGATCATTGACGATGATCGGCGCATCGCTGATACCGATGACGTCAACTTGAATATTGCCTGCATCCACTTCCCGTTTGACTCGCTCAATCTGCTCAGGATTCCCCATCTTGGTTGCACGCACGGTAATACCGTACTTTGCCGAAAAGGCAGCTGCGATGGGCTCGATTCTGCTCGACGTGTCGTAGACTGTCAGCTCTCCCTCTGCCTGCGCCAACTCCACGAGCTTCTCGTAGGAGTATTCCATATCGTCGATGAGGGTCGCAGCTGGGGCCACCTCCTTTGCTCCTGCCGCGAAGATGATGCAAGGTACTGTCAGCAACAACACCGCACACATGATCAGACTCTTCTTTTTCATTCCCTGACTCTCCTTTTAATTGACTGTAATAAATATTACGGTTTTGCAAGTGAAATTTTAGAATGCTTTTTATGAGCTGTCAACAACAATTGGAAAGTATTGGCAGAAGCAAAGTGTATTACACTTATACGGAATCTGAAAATGTGTAATACAAATCTTGATTTACTTGGTAGTCCCTCGTATAGTGGGGGAAGATAGTGCGCGTGAGGAGGCTGTTATGGCAGTAAGAAAAGAGTCAGTGAAACCGTGGGATTTCCTGGATGAATACCGTGGCAAGACCTTCAAGGGGGAGTGGCCGACGGTTGTGCAGATGTTTGACATCACCGTCAAGCGCTACCCTGAGAATGCGTGCTTTGTCGCCTTCACACCCGAAAAGCAGAGCCTGACCTACAGCGAGGTACAGAAGCTGGTAATCGTTCTTGCCGATTATCTCGTCTCCAAGGGCATCGGCGAGGGGGACAAGGTGGCCGTCACGGGCAAAAACAGCCCTGAGTGGGCCATCGCCTACTTGGCTATCCTGTATGCCGGGGCGATTGTCGTACCCCTTGATGCGACGCTGAACAACACCGATATGATCAAGCTGATGGCGTTTGCTGGGGTGAAGACCTTCTTCGCCGACAGCGACCGACTGAAGGGGTTTGACGAGAAGGATACCCTTGCCCTTGTCGAGCGCATCAGTCTGGAGAAGGAGGGCGAACACCCCTTCCTCCTCGACTTGAAGGCTGGCAAGCAGAAGCGGCGGGTCGCCGATGTCGAGGAGACTGCGGCGATTCTCTTTACCAGCGGCACCACCGGTACCCCCAAGGGCGTGATGCTCAGCCACCGCAACTTCGTCAGCGACTGCTACCTCGCCCAGGGCAACATGTGGATCTACAACACCGACGTCTTCTACGCGATCTTGCCGCTTCACCACTCGTATTCGATGATGGCGGTCTTCTTTGAGGCCATCAGCGTCGGTGCCGCGATCGTCTTCGGCAAGAAGCTGGTCATCAGCCAGGTCTTCAAGGAGATGCGCGAGGGCGAGGTGACGATGTTCCTCGCCGTTCCCATGCTCTTCAACAAGATGATCGGAGCCCTGATGGACGGAGTGCGAAAGAAGGGCATCGTCCTCTATGGGATCATCAAGGCCCTGATGGGCCTCTCCGGCCTCATCAAGAAGGTCTTCAAGGTAAATGTCGGCAAGAAGATGTTTGGCTTCCTCTTGAAGAATCTCTCGCTTGAGAACAACCGGATCTGTATCAGTGGTGGCGGACCACTGCCCGCCTCGACCTTCAAGATGTTCAACCAGCTGGGTATCGACTTCGTCCAGGGCTATGGCCTGACCGAGACCAGCCCGATCACCCACCTCAACCCGGTCGAGGCGTACATCGAGACCTCGGTGGGCAAAAAGGTGCCCGGCGTCGAGGTGAAGATTATCGATCCGGACAGCGATGGCAACGGCATCATCTACATCAAGGGACCGATGGTGATGCAGGGCTACTACAACAACCCCGAAGCGACCGCTGAGGTCCTTGAGGACGGCTGGCTCAACACCGGTGATGTAGGCTACCAGGACAACGAGGGCTACCTCTACCTCACCGGTCGGGCGAAGAACCTCATCGTCACCGAAGGCGGCAAGAATGTCTTTCCTGAGGAGATCGAGGACTACTTCCAGCTCTACAACGAGATCGACACAATCTGTGTGCTCGGCTATCTCATCGACAAGAAGGCCAAGAGCGAGGGTATCAGGGCATTGATCTACCCCGCCCAGGCGTACGCAGACGAGATGGAGAAGGAGCACGGGGAGGCGGCCAAGGCCAAGATCGAGGAGCGGATGGAGGCGATAGTCAGCGAAGTGAACCGCAAGCTGCAGTCCTACAAGAAGATCACCCGCACCACGGTGGTCGACGAGCCGCTTGAGATGACCAGCACCAAGAAGGTCAAGCGCTACATCGTGGCCCAGAAGTACAAGGACTGAGGATGAATAGCAAGATTCGCTCATACCTGAAGAGCGTGGCACACCCCATCAAACCGACCGTCATGGTCGGCAAGGGTGGGGTGGACGAGCGCATCTACGCAAGTCTGGAAGAGTCGTTGGCCAGCCATGAGCTGGTCAAGGTGAAGTTCCAGGCCCAGAAGGACCAGGTCCGTCCCCTCAGTGAGGACCTGGCCCGCAATACGAACAGCGACCTGATCTCCATCATCGGCTTTATCGCCACCTTCTATCGCGAGAGCGAGGAGCACCTGATCGAAATTCCGCGCCAGTTGCGCGACTGAACAAGAAATCTCCCATCAGTGATGGGAGACTCACGAGAAGAAGATCCACCCGAAGGTGTTGGTCGTTCCCACCGCCTCTGGTGGATTTTTTCAGGGTTACTTGGCCGCTCCGCGGTAGCAGTGCAGATCCAGCTTCTCACAGTATTGAACCAACAAGTCCAACCTCTTGAGATTGTCATCTCCATCCTGGGGGTTCCACAGTTGCTGGGCGAGGAGCTGTAGGCGGGGAAAGAGCAGGTACTCCGCCTGGCGTGCGGAGAGGACCCGCTCGGTCCAGAGGTTGCCCTGTGCGCCGAGGACCATCCCTTTGGCTTTTTCATCCATCTCTGGCGGGGTAGGGGTGAAGGAGGCGACCTGGGTGAGCGTGGAGACACCGAGGTTGCCCATCTCCTCCTCGCTGTCGAGATGGCGATAGTCGAAGTAACAGCCGACGGTATTGGGGCTCATGATCACCTGATGGCCCCGTCGGCTTGCTTCAAGACCTCCACGGATACCCTGCCACGATTGGACGATGAGGTCGTCGGGAAGGCCCATGGCCTCGGTACCGTCAAGCACCTCGTCCCAACCGATGGGTTGCTTCCCGTTTGCATGGACCATAGCGCTGATCCGGCTGGTGAGCCAACTCTGCAGCTGACGCTCTTCGGTCAAGCCTTCGTTTTTCATCCGTGCCTGGCACTTGGGGCACTGCTCCCATGCATCCTGGGGGCACTCGTCACCTCCAATGTGGATGTACGGGTCGCTGAAGAGGGTGGCCACTTGGGCGATTGCATCCTCGAAGAAGGTGAGCATCGCGTCATTGCCGGCGCAGAGCACTTCATTGAAGATGCCCCAGCGGTCCTGGACCTCGTACGGTCCGCCGGTACAGCCGAATTCGGGGTAGGCGGCCAAAAGGGCCGAGACGTGGCCGGGTGTCTCCACCTCGGGGATGACGATGATCTGTCGGTCGTGGGCGTACGCTTGGACCTCTGCGATCTCCTCCTTGGTGTAGAGCCGCCCATAGGTGCGTCCGTCGGTGTACTGCAGTTCGGTCCGCCGGCTGGCGACCTCTTGGATATTGGGCCACCCGTCGATGGGGATCCGCCACCCCTGGTCATCGGTGAGATGCCAGTGGAAGCGGTTCAAGCCGAAGAGCGATGCAACATCGAGCAGTTTCTTGATGAAGTCGACGCTGAAGAAGTGGCGGCAACAGTCGAGCATGAAGCCGCGCCAGATGAAGGTGGGCTTGTCGCTGATCTTGCATGCCGGCAGGATTGCATCGTTGATGAGGGCAAGCTTCCTCACTGCAGAGAGGCCGTGGAAGGCGCCACGCTTCGTTGTGGCGGTGATGACGACCTGCACCTTGCTGATGGAGAGCCGGTACTCCTCGTCGTCCAGCCCTTCGGTATATTTGAAGAGGATGTCCTCGCCGCCTCTCTTGCAGCCGAGCAGCGCTGCCGCAGTATCGGCCACGCCTTCGAAGGGTGGGGAGGCTGCGATGGTGGTGGTGCGGTGGAGGCGGTACGCCCCCTCACGGTCCTCGATGGAGCGGGGCACAGGAAAGAGCAGGTCACTTGCTCGCAGGCTTTGGTGTGTGTTCATGGCCTCTTGGTACCATGGGATGGGGTACAAGTCAAGTACAAGGGTTGTACATACCTCTGGGCAACGTCTTCGTACATGCGTGCACTGCATCAAGGAACGGGGAGTGTACACCCCTCAGTCGATTGGTTCCACTTTGTGCTTGACAGGGGAATATGCGGATGGTAGGCTTTGTTTGTACAGAGAGCGAACAAACTGACTGTCGGGACATGTGGAGGCATCGTGAGGATCAACAACAATGAATTTCAGAAGAATGCAAACACCTCCCTGGTAGCACAACTGATTTGGAAGTCTCCGGGGATCAGCAGGGTGGACATCGCCCGGGAGCTGAACCTCTACCGCTCCACCGTCACCAACATCATCTCCTCCTTGATCGACAACGAGGTCGTCTATGAGGGGGAGGAGGGCAGCGGGATGAGCCGTGGGGGGCGCAAGCCCATCACCCTTCACCTCAATGAGCGATTCGGTATCGTTGCCGGCTTCGATATCCAGCCCTCCCACTACCGCCTCGTCCTGTTGGACATCACCGGTCGGACCCTCTTCGAGAAGCAGGGAAAGCTTCCCGAAGTTGACTTTGATTCGATCATCATCTTCTTGATGGACATCGTCATCGCCCAGGTCGAACGCCTCGACCTGCCGCTGTTGGCGGTGGTCGC
>Ga0265293_10007131_pt1 | contig 17426 bp, 16 predicted proteins | sample Munlanlewell138R_FD_192505 | JGI IMG/M metagenome (GOLD analysis project Ga0265293, IMG submission 192505) | Leachate microbial communities from a municipal landfill in Southern Ontario, Canada - Leachate well 138R | ecosystem: Engineered > Solid waste > Landfill > Unclassified | place: Canada...
TTGTATATTCCGTGCTTCACATCGAGTCGGACCCCCATGCTATCCTCCTGGGCCGCGTCGATCAGTACCTGTATCCCTTTTACCTGAAGGACAAAGATGAAGGCCGTATCACCGATGAAGATGTGGTGGAGCTCCTAGCCTCGCTATGGATAAAATGCACTGCTATCATCAAGCTCATGGACTCTGTCACGACCCGCACCTTCGCCGGTTTTCCGCTTTTTCAGAACGTCACCATCGGCGGCCAGGGGAGTCATGGAGAGGATGCTTCCAACGAACTTTCCAAGCTCATCCTCGACGCGGCCCTCATCGCGCGGGTCACCCAACCCTCCATCGGCTTTCGCTACCATAACAAAGTGGACCCTGACTTGTTGCACAAGGTTGCCGAGACGATTCGCGAGGGACTGGGTTATCCTGCCATCATGAATGATAGCTGCATAATTCCTAAACACCTGATCCGCGGAGCCTCCCTGGAAGAGGCACGCAACTACTGCACCAACTGCGTCGAAACCGATATTGAGGGGATGACCGATTCCCGCGCCCATTCAGGTTACGTCAATTTCCCTAAGTGTTTACTGCTGGCGATGAACGACGGCGTCGATCCTGAGACTGGTCGCCAGGTCGGACCCCGGACGGGGAATCTCGAGTCCTTTTCGTCTTTCGATGAACTTTTTTCGGCCTATAAGGCCCAAGTGTCCTATTTCACCAAGCTTATCGTCGACGCCTACGATCTTGTCGACGGGGCCCACGCCGTCCACACTCCCGAGCCTTTCATGTCGAGTCTCCTCGACGATTGCATCGAACGGGGAATGAGCCGCCAAGAGGGCGGGGCTCGGTACAATTTTTCTGGGATTTTCGGAGTCGGTCTGGCTTCTGTCGCCGATTCCATGGCAGCGGTGCGCAAGTTGTGCTTCGATGATCGCTCTGTGCCCCCTTCAAAAATGATCGAAGCGCTTAAAAATAATTTCCAGGGCGAGGAAGCCCTTTTCATCGCCTGCGAAAAAACGCCCAAGTTCGGCAACGATGACGACTATGTCGACCTCATCGCCCGCGATGCGGCCCATGTTTTCTGCAGCGAGGTAACCCAGTATCCCTGCATGAGAGGCGGTTTCTACATTCCCGAGTTGCACTCCGTCTCGACCCACGTCTACTTCGGCGAGGTCACCGGAGCCACGCCCGACGGGCGCCTCAGGGGCATTGCTTTCTCCGACGGCGCCTCTCCCGTGGGCGGCAGAGACCGCAAGGGACCCACGGCAGCGGTGCGATCGATGACGAAGATCGACCACCAAGAAGTACTCCAGGGGGTGCTATACAACCAGAAGTTCTCCAAGAACCTCCTGAAAAAGCCCGACGAGGTGGGGGTCTTCACCGATTACATCCGATCCTATTGCGACCTGGGGGGCCATCACATCCAGTTCAACATGATCTCCACCGAGGAACTGCGGAAGGCCCAGGAGAACCCCTCGGCTTTTCGTGACCTGATAGTCCGGGTAGCAGGTTATAGCGCCTATTTCACTGAGCTCAACCGCAATACCCAGGATGAGATTATTGCCCGGACGGAGTACGAAGAGCTCTCTTAATTTCAAGAAAGCAATCTGGAGGTGTAAATTATGGCTCACACGTTCAATGCTCCCTACGCGGACCGGATAAACAGGTTAAAGGAAAAGGTGCTGACCACCTATCCTGAGATTGACCTTGAGAACGCGAGGATCCTCACGCAAAGCTTCCGTGAAACCGAGGGAGAAGCTTTCGTCTTAAGAAAAGCCAAGGCCTTCCGGCGCCAATGCCAGGAGAAGACCGTCGAAATCTGGGACGATGAACTGATAGTAGGCAATTCAGGCAGCAAAATCCGCGGCGGTATCCTCTCCGCCGACGTCTGCTGGTCTGTTCTCGACAAGGAGCTAGACACGATCAACACCCGCCCCTACGATAAATTCCGCCTCCTCCCAGAGGACAGGAAGATCTTCGAAGAGGAGATCCGCCCCTACTGGAAAGGGCGCTCCAATTATGAGGCGTGGCTGGCCCAGATCCCCTCAGACGTGGCCGCCCTGAGGGACAACGGCGCTCTTTATATCGACAAGAAGGCTGTCCGCGGATGGGGCGAAGTGACAGCCGGTTATGAATGGTTCATCAAAAACGGCGTCAACGGAATCGTCAAGCTCGTGGAGGCTCAAAAAGAGAACCTCGATGCGACGCGGCCCGGCGACTATGAAAAGGAAACCTACCTCGATTCGCTGCTTGTCGTGGCCGAAGGTATGCTAACACTGGCCGAGCGTTACGCCATTGAAGCTGACCGTCTTGCTGCGGCTGAAAAGGACCTGGCTCGCCAGAGAGAACTCCGGAAGATCGCCAAGATTTGCAGGCATGTTCCGGCCCAACCGGCTCGCACCTTCCACGAAGCGTTGCAGTCATTCTACTTCTACCAGATCTTCCTGTTCATGGAACAAAATGCCGCTGCCTACAATCCCGGTAGGATGGACCAGTACATGTATCCCTTCTATAAGGCCGATCTCGAGGCGGGTCGCATCACTCCCGACGAGGCCCAGGAATTGCTGGACTGCCTCTGGGTCAAATTCTCCGAGCAGTGCTTGTTCCAAGACGGTAAATCGGCCGAATACTCCTCAGGTTACCCCATGTTTCAGAATCTTTGCGCCGGGGGTGTAGACCACCAGGGCAGAGATGCCGTCAACGACCTCTCCTACATGATCCTCCAGGCGACGATGAATACGCAGCTCTACCAACCCTCGCTCTCAGTGCGGTACAACATGGCCAAGAACCCCGACACCTTCCTTCGCAAGATCGTCGACCTTATCAGTCTGGGGACGGGTTTTCCGGCCTTTCACAATGACGAGGTAGGTATCAGGATGCTCATGAACAAGGGGGTTCCCCTGCGTGAAGCCCTCGATTGGAACCCCGGGGGTTGTGTCGAGACCAACCTGGCCGGGAAGCTCCGAGCCTATTCCGCCCTGGCTGATATCAATTTAGGGAGCGTAGTGGAATATGTACTCCTCGGCGGAAAATGTCGCAAGACGGGCGCCCAGGTGAGCATCGATACGGGCGACCCCAGGTCTTTCGCCACCTGGCCGGAATTCGAGGAGGCCCTCAAGACCCAGCTCCATTACGCCATACGGGTCGTCGTCAAGGCCAGTCACATCATCGACGAGATCTGCATGGACCGCCCTGTACCGGCTCTTTCCTTCAGCTTCGAGGAATGCGTCACCAGCGCCAAGGACTACGCCTGGGGCGGAGCCAAGTACAATACGGGCAACGGCATCATCTGCATAGGGGTCGCCGACCTGATCAACAGCGCCGCCGCCGTGCGCCATCTCGTATATGAGATGAAAGCCCTCACCATGGACGAGCTCCTTGAGGCCCTTGACCGCGATTTCGAAGGCCGTGCGGATATCCTCCGCCTCTGCAAAGAAGCGCCGAAATACGGCAACGACGACTCCCGTGTCGATGACCTGGCGGCAAACCTTTTCTCGTACATCGCCGACGAGATTGAAAGCTACCGGAGTAAGTTCGGTGTCATGACCCCTGGAATTCTTCCCGTCTCGGGGAACACTCCTTTCGGGAAAGAAGTCGGCGCTCTTCCTTCGGGGCGGCGGGCCTGGAAACCCCTCGCCGATGGAGTAAGCCCTAACGGAGGAACGGACCTGAACGGCCCCAGCGCTGTCCTCAAGTCGGTAGCAAACATCCCTCACGACCGATTCGTCCAGGGGACGTTGCTGAACATGAAGATCGACCCCGAAATGCTTCACACCGAAAACGGGATCACCCGGTTCATGGCCTTGCTGAAAAGCCTTTACTCCCTTGGGATCTATCACGCCCAGTTCAACGTCGTCGACCAGTCCAAACTGATCGATGCCCAGAAGAACCCCGAAAACTACAAGGGGCTCCTTGTACGCGTAGCCGGGTATACGGCCTTTTTTGTCGAACTGGGCAAGGACGTTCAGGACGAAATCATAGCCCGAACGGTACACAGCGAAGAACCATCTCGAACCTGCTGATATAGGAAGACCGAGGAGCGGCGAAGTACCCTCATCGCCGCTCCAACCTCATTCTGCTTCAAGGATCGAATCAGGGGAGTCATGACATGAATAATCACACAAAAGAGACCGACGGAGATCATACCGGCAGGGTGCTACGGATTGAGAGGGCCTCCATTCACGATGGGCTGGGACTTAGAACGGTCGTCTTCCTTAAAGGTTGCCCCTTGCGCTGTCGCTGGTGCTCCACGCCTGAATCTCAAAACCCTCTGCCCGAGAAAGGTTACGCCCAGGAGCGCTGCACCCAATGCGGCCTCTGCATGGAAAACTGCCCACAGGGGGCCCTGAGCTTCGATGAGGCGGGGAAAAACGTTCTCACTGACCGGGAGAAGTGCGTCAATTGTTTCGAGTGCGTCAGAATCTGTCCTTCCGGAGCAATGAAAAGTTACGGGACTTTCATGACCGTCAACGATGTGGTGCGGGAGGTTGAAAAAGACGCGGTCTTCTACTTCCATTCAGGCGGCGGTATCACCATCAGCGGTGGGGAACCCCTGGACCAGCCTGAGTTTGTCCAGGCGCTCCTGAGGGAATGCCGGAAGCACGGGTTCCACCGCGCTCTCGAAACGAGCTTTTTTGCCCGCTGGGAAATAATTGAGCCCCTGCTACCGCTGCTGAACCTGCTTTATGTGGATATGAAGCACTCGATTCCCAAAGACCACCACCGCCTTACTGGCGTCGACAACAGCCTGATCCTTGAAAATATCATCAAGGCCGACGCCTCGGAGTATGATTTTGACCTCATCATCCGCACTCCCCTCATTCCAGGGATCAACGACTCGGAAGAAGCTCTTACGGAGGCAGCGGTTTTTCTCAAAGGCCTCGAAAAATTGAAAGAGGTCGAATTTTTGGCTTATCACCGTCTTGGCACTGATACCTACGCTCACCTGGGAATTCCTTATCCCCTAAACGAGATTAAAAGTCCAAGTCGAGATTTCATGCTTTCGAAGGCAAGGTTTTTCATGTCCAAGGCCCAGGGAATCCCCGTCGTAATCAACGGAGTGCCCGTCAACCCGTAATAATCGGAGTAGAGACCTGACCTTTTCGGGAGGATTTGCTATGGAGAAAAAAGATCTTGCCTTGGCCTTTTTGGTTGTGACTATATGGGGTGGTAATTTAATTGTGATAAAATTGGGCCTCAACGATGTGCCGCCCATGCTTCTCGCTGCTTTACGCTACATCTTCACGGCGCTGCCAGCCATCGCTTTCATAAAACCGCCCCGGCTGGAGTGGCGCTACACAATCGCCTACGGTATGACCATAGGTTTTGGGCAGTTCTCCTGCCTCTTCTACGCCATATTCATAGGCATGCCCGCAGGGCTCTCCTCGATCCTCCTCCAGACCCAGGCATTCTTCACCATCTTCTTCGCGGCAATCATCTTTGGAGAAAAATTCGAGGCTCGGCAACTGATCGGCCTCGTGACGGCCCTTCTGGGGCTTTTCTTGATCGGCGGTATCAGAAGTCCCGCCGGCATACCCCCTGTCCCTTTCGCAGCTTTCTTCCTGACTATGGTCGCCGCGGCTTTTTGGGGACTTTCCAATATCGTTGTCCGGATGGCCGCCAACCATACTGCGACCCGCGGGGAAAAACTGAACACCCTGAGCCTCGTGGCCTGGTCCAGTCTCGTACCTCCCCTGCCCCTCCTCGGCCTTGCCATACTAATGGACACCCCTCAACAACTTCTTAGTACCGTAGGGAACATAAACCGTATCTCCATTTTCGCCATCCTTTACCTGGCCTACCTGGGAACCATTTTCGGATCCTCCAGGTGGAGTGGCCTCCTGGCAAAATATCCCGTCGGAAAGGTCGCCCCTTTTTCTCTGCTCACACCACTGACCAGTCTTGCCCTGGCCAGGATTATTCTCAGGGAGGAACTGTCCTTGTACCAGTACCTTGGCTGCATGGTCGTCCTCCTCGGTTTGTGTATCGTCAACTTCAAAGGATGCTTCAAGAAAGGGAACCAAGGACAGCCCAATTAGGGAGGCTACCCTCGCCAAAAGCAAATCCCAGGGCTGGACTTACGCGGCTTCTCCGGAGGGCAAATATCCATCTTGATTTTATCAACCTTGAGATCTAAGGAAAAACGCCCGGGGACGGAAATCCCCGAGCAGCGTTGAACCGGCCCCTAACGCAGACCTAAGACATTGCTTGGAAGCCAGAGAGTGAGCTGGGGAAAGAAAATGACCAGCAGGACTACGGTGGCTTGGATAAGAATGAAGGGCCAAACTGATTTGTAAAGGTCCATCGTTGTGATCTCCGGTGGAGCCACACCCTTAAGGTAGAAGAGGCAATAACCGAAGGGAGGAGATAAGTAACCTATTTGCATATTGATCATGAATAGGACTCCGAACCATACGGGGTCAAACCCATAGCTCGCTAAAATAGGCGCGTAGATGGGCAGAGTCAGGCACATCATCGTTATCTCTTCTGTGACGCACCCCATGATGATATAGGTCATCTGCATGATTATGACCATGACCAGGGGAGAGACATCAAGGTTGAGGAAAAACTGCCGGATCAGGTCGGCGGCACCGACGGTGACAAACATGGTGGCGAAGAGCTTGGCGCCGACGATGATCCACATGACCATGTTGCAGATCCGGAAGGTCCTGTCGCAGGATTCCCACAACAGGGCCAGGGTCAGCTTCCTCTTGGCGGCCACGCAGAGAAGGGCTACGGCGGCACCTATGGCGGCTGCCTCGGAGGGTGAGGCTGCTCCTATCAGTATCGTACCCAGGATTGAAAGGATCAGAAGGAAGGGCACAAGAAGCCCTCTCGTCATCCTCACCTTTTCCCGGAAGGAGACCCTGTCCTCAGCGGGAACAGGAGGGCCGAGTTCGGGGTTCAAACGGCAACGGAGGTTGATGTAGACCAGGTAGCTCAGGGCAAGGATCAAGCCCGGGACAATACCGCCTGCAAAGAGCTTGCCTATGGAAACCCTGGTCAGCATGCCATAGACAATGAAGGAGACGCTGGGGGGGATCAATATGGCCAAGGCGCCGCCGGCCATAATGGAGCCCGAAGCTATGGACTTGTTATAGCCGTAACGGAGCATTAGGGGCAAGGCTATGATTCCCATGGTCACCACGCCAGCCGTCGAGACTCCCGAAAAGGCCGCTATGATCGTGCAGACCACGACGGTGGCCATCGCCACCGAACCATGGACACCGGCGAGCCACTGGCGGAAGCACTCGAACATTTCCCCAGCGATACCGGACCTTTCGAAGAGACAAGCAATAAAGACGAAAAGCGGCAGAGAAATCAGCCCGATGGAAAGCATCCCGCTGTAGAGCTGGCTTGCGGCGAAAGCGAGCATGCCGGGCCCCGAATAAACCAAAGCCGCCAGGACGGCGCTGCTTCCAAGGGTGAAGGCCATAGGGAAGCCGAGAAAAAGCCCGGCGAACAGGAGTCCTAGAAGCATGATCAGGTAAGTCGACGCAGTCAGTTCCATGGGCTACACCTTCTCCTGGAAAAGTCCATAAAGAGTCTCGATGAACTGGGCGATCCCCTGGAGGATCATCAGCATTGAAGCGACGGGGATGAAGAGCTTCACGGGGTAAACGGGGGAACGGAGGAAGGAGACCGTTGTCTCACGGTAAAGGACCGACGTGTAGGCCATTTTGTAACCGTGATAAAAAATCACACCCATCAGCAAAAAGAAAAAGGGGTAGGTGATCAGGTCGACGACGGCCTTTGCCCGCTCAGAGAAAAGGGCGTAAAGGACGTCCGATTTGATGTGCTCCCGGTGCAGCAACACATACCCACCGCCTATGATCGCATAGGCACCGAATATGTGGCCTGAAATCTCGTGGGCCCAAATGGTGGGCGCGTTAAAGACGTACCGTGAAACGACCTCGTAACACAAAATGCCGATCAGGGGCAAGATCAGAAAGCAAAAGGTCTTACCTAAAAAGGTGTTCAGTTTACCGATAAACCGGATGAAATACTTCATCAACAACCCTCCCATGGGATCGCTAAGCGACAGGCACCTTTAAGGCGAATGTAAAGGGTATCCAAAGTCTGCGCTCTGCAGCGATCTGAAGAAAATACGTAATATCGATAGTATAGAACTCCAAGCCCACCCTGGTATCCGTACCTGCGAAGCAAGAGCAGGGCATATGTTCAAGAGGTCCGAGGTTATGAAGGAACCTCGGGATTAGGGATCCCTTTTTGGGGAAGCCCTCTCATGACTCTTAAACCGCCACTGAACGAAGACCTGCAGCAATATCGAACTGCCTCCCCTTAAGGCAAACCGCTCTTTAAGTGCCCGGCTATTCCCGAACCCCATGGTCGCCGGGACAAGTTGAAAATAAAACATACCTGCAAGGTTCCCCGGGGCATTTGACTCCTCCCCGCTCCGAGGGGAACCTTGCAGGCGTGTTGCAGTCAACGAAATGTCTTCAGTTCGCGCGGAACGGCTCGAAAGAAGCATCTCGGTTTCTTCAATAAAACTACAGCCAGCACGACCCCTGGTAAGGACCGACAGAGATTGCGGAATTATTCTTACACCCATCGGAGACTTCAGTATCTTTATCGGCTCCAAGGAGAGAATAACCCGACAGCACGTTTCTTTAAACTTGGTGTTACATTTGCCGCCCCCGGCCAGGTCGGTCATGGCCCAGTATCCGCACTATTCTTCCATCAGCGCTTTTGCCAGTTCCGGCCTATATTCCTGCAGGTAAGCCTTCAGAACCTCGATCGCTTCCTTGCTGGCGGCGTCCTTGCCGAAATCAGGAAGGAAGGAAGCCACTGTGGCATGCCACTTCAGGACATCCTCTTCAGACCAGTCCACGATGGTGACACCCAGCTCCTGAGCCTTGCCCCAGGCCTTGCCGTTGTCGGCCGACCCCTGGAACTCGGCGAAGGCGTTACCTGCCGCGACGGCAGTCTCGACAATAGCCTTTAGATCGTCGGGGAGCTCTCTCCAGACTTTACCGTTGACAACAAAGTAGTCGACATTGACAGGGCCCATCAGGGGCGTCCGGAGCCAGTACTTGGCAACTTCATGGAAACCCATGGCGATACTGTCGGCAGGGCCGCAGTAAGTACAGGCATCGATAACTCCCGATGAGAGGTTGGTGTAAATCTCCTCCCCAGGTGACCAGGTGACGGAGGCCCCGAGAGCACCGAGGGCATTCGCCACAGGGACGTCGCCGCTACGGAATTTCATGCCCTTTATCTTGTCGATGCTGTCGATGGGCACCTTGGAGTTCATGATCATCTGGAGAACGTAATAGGTAGGGCCAACTACATGGACATCGCCGTATTTGGCCAGTTCTTCCCGTAGAAGGGCGAGGATCCTCCCGTCGTTCTGCTTCTCAATATATTGGTGGAGTTCCCAAGTATTGTTCAGCAGGAAAAGGGGGTTGATGGTCATGCCGAGGAGCGGCATCTTCCCCGAATAGTAGTCGGTGTAGATCACCATGGCGGGGGTGGCCCCGGTGGCCACGGCGTCCAGCTGTTCAGCGACGGCGCAGACCATTCCCGGCGCGGTGGGTGTCACCTTGATGCGGCCACCCGAAGCACGGGTTATGAGGTCTGAAATGTAGACAAGCCGATCCCATACAACACCGCTGGGCTGCCAAGTCGAAGGATACCACTGCCAGGTCTTTTCCTTGGTCTCGGCCGCGATGGCCCCAGTCTGGAAACAGGAGGCAACGAGGGTGAAAGCCAAGAGTACAAAAATCCCAACCTTCAGTGCCTTATTTCTCTTTCTCATCACGAAGAGCACCTCCTCAATTTATTGATATTTTTCAGCCGGTGGTGTTTATTCGACCCAATGACACCCCCTCTGCTCCGGTTGAATTGGGCCTTATTCTTGGCAATCGCTTCGGGGAATGAGCTTGTTCAGTCCATCAACATCCCGCCGTTAATGTTGAGGACCTCTCCCGTTATGTAAACAGCCTTCTCGGAAAGGAGGAAAGAGACGGCATCAGCTATTTCTTCGGGTTTGCCCAAACGCCCAAGAGGAATCTTCTTGAGCGCTTCTTTCCAACGGTCACTTTTAAGGATATTAGGCGTTTCCACCCATCCCGGCGCGACGGCGTTCACATTGATATTGAATTCCGCCATTTCTGCGGCCAAGGACCGGGTCAAACTGATGACCCCGGCCTTGGCCGCCGAGTAGACAGCGTTACCTGGCCCGGGCGTCTTGCCGTCTATGGAAGCCATATTTACGATCTTCCCTGACCGGAGGGTCATCATATCGACAAGACACTCTTGGCTGCACCATAAGAAAGATTTCAGGCAGACGGCCATAATTAGGTCCCAATCCTGGTCTTTGATTTCCATGAAGGGTCCGCTGGGGTAAATACCTACGTTGTTGATGAGGGCGTTGATGGATCCAAAGGTGGACCGTGCTTTCTGAATGGCAGCCTCAGCGGCATCCCGGGTCGAAAGATCGCAGGCAATACCTTGAGCAGTCCCCCCATTCAGGGTAACTTCATCCGCCACGGCTAGGGCGTGCTCTACCGAGAGACTGAGGATGCTGACGGTCCACCCTTCACTTGCCAGCGTCCGCACAATAGCTCTTCCTATGCCGCTTCCCCCTCCGGTGACGACTGCGTGGCCTTTTCGCGACGTCAATACTTCCACCTCCAGACAGACTATTAATTCTGAGGGAAACCCTGATGGAAATCACGGTGCTGCACCAACCGTAGCCATGAAAAATCTTATATGTAGCTTGTTATGTTCCGTCTACCAGGTTCCAGAATATCTACAAAGGATGGATTACTTTTGGGCCCTCAAATCTTTATCAAAAAATGGTAATATTGGAATTACCAAGATAATACCAGTTTGGGAGTCATTTTAACATGCCGTCGGATAACGTCAAGGAAAGGGGCGTCCTAGCCTTCTTTCATGTATACTACTTCTTTGGAACGCCTTGGAAGCATTGCCTCAGCCCAGTAGCGATCACAGGTCATGGGATAGGCATCCCGGCGAACCCAACCTACTCATCAAACAAAAGGAAGAACCTGGGGTAATAAAAGAAAAAGGGACACCCGTGAAAGAAGATGCGCTTGAATTTCGTTGGGGTTCTGTTTACCGAGGATATACATGGACCGCGAGAAAAGATATAAGGGGGAGCTTTTGTGAGCAAGCGTGGAACTTTGGTCAATCAGATACTCGAAGGAATAAAAAACGGTTCCCTGGTTGAAAACGGCCAATTGCCCTCGGAAAGAGTCTTGGCGAATCAGCTTGGCATCAGCCGTATTCTCCTTCGAGAGACCATCGTGGTCCTGGAGACACTGGGTGTTGTCGAAAGCAAGGAGAGGCTTGGCATTTTCGTCAAGAAGCCCGACATAAGTGGACTGGCAGAATCTCTTCGAATAATGCCTTACTGGTCCGAGAGTTTTGTCCCTCAATTGATTGAAATACGCCTCATGACCGATGTACAGGCCGCCGAGCTGGCGGCATTAAGAAGAACCGAAAAGCAGCTGGAAGAACTACGGCAGTGCCTTGCCACCTTTTTAGAAATAGGCGTGGACACCCCCCAGGAAGCGAAGTTGTCTTCCCATTATGAATATATTTTTCACAGGCTTATCGTGGCGGCTGCGAACAACGATATATTGATCAGGATTTACGAAGGCCTGAGCGCGCTGATGGAAAAAAACAACGACTTCCTTCACGAGAAGCTGACCCGGGACGTAACCTGGGGGAAACGCGTGAAGGAGCATCACAAGCATATCTTTCAGGCCATTCAGGATGAAGACCCTGAAAAATCAAAACAATGGATGCGGACTCACCTTTTCGAGACCCGAGACAGGTACGATAAAATTTTAGAAGAATTAAAAGGTCTTTTTATATAAAAGATACCCGGCGCTGCAGCTGAGAAACCCATGCGGTCGCTAGGGTATACACGTTCCAGGCCTGATTGGTTCCAGTCTCCTGAAAACCCGCGGGCACTGCTATTGTGAGGCCGAGGCCTCCTGGAATGGAGGCCTCAGTGCTTGGTCGAACCGAACCCCTCTTTCTAACGCGCCCGTCCCTACATGAAGCCTCCGTACCTCACCCGGCAGACCGCTGAATGGACGTGGTTGATCATAGTAATGAAGTCGAACACGGGAAGGTCGGTCACCTTTTGGATGGCGGCTGCATAGGGCGGAAGGTCGCTGCACTCGAGGAGCACTGCGCCGAGGTTTGGGTTATCCTCCTTCATCCGGGAGGCAACACCGCATACTTCCCTTTCAATGAGATCCGAATCGAGGGTCCCCTTCTCGTCGAGGATGGAAGTTCTGAACTCATCCTGGTCTTCCATGCCGTAAACGACAACAGGTATATCGGGGGTGATACCCACGGATTCGAAATGCTCCGTGGTGAGCTGCCCCTTGTTGGCCGTGATGATGCCGACCGACCTTCCCGGAGGGAGGATACGGTGGATAAAGGGTACCTGGAGCAAGCTGGAAATGAAGACCGGGATATGGACCGACTGGGCGACCTGTCGCTGGAAAAGAGCCATGAAGCCGCAAGCTCCTGTTATTGCCCTTACTCCCTCCCTCTCCAGCTCCCGTGCCGCGTCGATGAAGAGGGCCAAGAGGGAGGGATCTCTTTCATTGATAAGCTTTTCGCTGGAAGCGCCGCTGACTTCTTTGTAACGGACCGGAAAATCGTAGGTTGTGGCATTGCCCACATTCCCAGGGATACAAGGATAACAGGCATCGAGTATGAGGATACCTATCGATACACCATCCCACGACCTTGTCCTGCTCCTTACCTTGTAACGAGCCATTTTAAATTACACCTCCTTGTATGTTTTCCCTCTCAAGAAAGATGACTTTTACGTCGCCTTTGACAACAAAGTATTTCAAGGCGGTGCCGAAAGCTAGCGGCTCCATGGGACATTCCTTACCGATGGTACTCCTTGTTCACGAGCCAGAAAGCCACACGACCGTCTTTTTCCCTGAATAAAAAGACTTTGTATCGTACTCTCTCCCACAAGCTGTTTTTATCCGGCGAATAGGTATCGGCCGGGCCGAGAAAGCTCTCGAAAAACTCTCCCAGCGCCTCAAAGGCCTTCCTGTCCTTGAGCAACGCCGTCCCCCTCACCATGGAGAAGGCGGAGTTTTTGAAACCGTAAAGAAAAGAACCCTTTTTCAAGGGGATCCCGCCCAACTCTGAAACATCGAGCTCCCCCTGCCCTGCGTAGTAACTGATGTTCAGATCAAGATCACGGGAGACGAACTTGATATTTACGGTCCCGTAGGACTTGGCTCCCCACCTGATGCCCTTGAATCCATCCTTGAAGGGGTCGTCCGGAGCCGGCGGGCACGACTCCCTATCACCCGGGCTTTCCAGGTACGCCCCGGCGGTGATCTTGTTGCTATCGTCGTCAGGGTTGTGGATGATCTCTACCCAGGTGTGGGGGCTTTCCCATCTCATATAGTCCAACCCGGCCGAGCCCCTGGACGGAGCCCCCAGCTCCCTCTCCAGGACCCCGCACCACATCTCCCATTCGGCCCGTCCAGGACATCCCTCGGCTAGGAAACCCTCGAACCTGAGTCGGTTGAAGAAGAAAAGGGGGCTCTCAACGAACCCCAGCCCCTTCCAGGTTCTAGCCACACCGTCGGCATAGGCCCAAATCATTTCCGTGCCTTCTTCATCATATTCCTCGTGGTCGGACAGGTCTTCGAACTCAGAAAAGGGTTGACCCCACCAGTAATTACCGTAACCCTCCGGATCATCGAAGGAAAAAACCGGCGAGGTCGCCAACAACGTCAACAGGGCAAAAAAAGCCAAGACTTTTTTCAAGACCACACCCCCCTTGCTCAGATCATGGGCTCTCAGGAAATTCCTCTGAGATGACCGGCTCGTAGGGCGCGCATGCTTCCTGCTGCAGGGATCTACCGTCTACAGAACCCTCTTTATGCCTGTAAAGCCTGTATCTCAGGGTGCTTTCATCCACTCCGAAGGTGGACGCGATATCCCTGATACTTTTGTGGTTTGCCAGTTCTTCCGCGCCCAGGATGTGATGCTCCTTTATCTTCGCCACGGCCAGCACCCCCGTCCAGGTTCTTCCTGAACAAAGAATGCCATATCCGTTTACAAGACTTCACCTCAGGAATGTATCCCATGTGCGGGAATCTGGATGTCCCTTTAGCGGTATTATATGGGTGTCTGTGACAAAGGCTCCCATGGCCTCGGATAACAGGAACAGAAGGTCCACCAGAAACAGGAAGCTCACGGAAGAGGAAAAAGGGATGCTTTCCAAGACCCGCGTCAAGGTAGAGCACGTCTTCGGTGTGGTCAAGAACATATTCGGATACAGGAAGGTTCGCTACAAGGGTCTTTCGAAGAACACCAACGGCATCCATGTTCTTTTTGCTTTATCGAACCTTTACATGGTCAGGAGGGAACTGCTCTCGCTCCCGGCAGGGGGCGTAGTGTCCCTGGATATAGGGGAAAAGGCCAAAGAGGAAGCAAAAGGGGCTATACGGCCCTCCGAAGGCCTTGAAATGATCTTCAAAGGGCCAATATAGCCTGGCTTATCCACAGGAAACGGAATCGGCTGTCAAGGTCCCGATGTTGCAACTATCAAGGTCTTTTGTTCAGAGGTTCCTTAAGCCACTATCCTTGGTTTACGTATTTCAAGATTTCCTCTTTGGATAGGCCTTCAATCCCCAATTTGGCAGGCGTCATACCCTTTGCAAGGTAGTTTTCTTCGTTTAATATATTTGCCAGATGGATAATGGAGTCAATGGTCGGAGTTTTTAAATTGAATTGTTTACTTAGCAAAGAAATGGGGACCATGCCGAAGGGGACATCCTCAGATAAGTATCTGTCTTTAAGTGAACGGGGCGCCTTGGTTGCCCCATGGGCCTTGCTCAATTGAATCATCTCATACAAAGTATCGCATTTCTTTATGCCGTAATAGTCAAAAAGGAAATCTTTTTCCGTCACGATCTCCATCCCAAAGTATTTCCCAAGATTCACCTGCTCTTGGTCCACACCTTCAAGCACTCGGCACACCGAAGGAGACATGCCCTCCCAGTAAAAACTAAAATCCCCCTTGTAGGTCTCAATCCACCCAGCATTCAAAACAGCGGTAGGACAGTGAACAACACAATTACTATTGTTCAGGCTAGTATACAATACGTTCGGTGCTTTGACAAAAATATCGTAGAGTTCTTTGTTGAGTAAATTGACGACCCTTTCGGTTCTGTTCGAAGGAATTGCTGCTAAAAACAGTTTTTTCTTTATCCCAAGGATGTTCGATTCATCGTCTCCCGATTTTCTAGTCGCGTAAGGCATGGTGTCGCCTTCGACTATCGTAATGAAATTACTCATGTCCCTCTGTAGCAACTTCTTGTAGAATCTCAGCCCCGCGTAATTACCTGGGAAAAAAACAATCGTCTGGCCTTCTTCCGCGAATTCGATATAGGAATCAAACATCGTCTCTTGAGCAAACGCTGGGACAGGGACAATGATTACTTCCGCCCCCTTTACAGCCTCTTCCATGTCGGTGGTAACTTTATAAAGCGTCGCTTCGGCATCGATAGTCCCAACGAGTTTGATTTTCTTTGTCCGTTCAACGGTTTTTATACTATCCTTGAATTGCTCGTTTTCAAACAAGGAGACCCTGTGTCCCATCAAAGACAGGTGACCAGAAAAAGCAAAACCAGCATTACCCGCCCCTAGAACTGCAACATCCATACCATCGCACCTCCCAAAATTTTGTCGTCCATAATCCATGAAGCCTATGCTGGGATGTTCCTCTGCCTAAATTAATTAAAAATCCAAACAATATACTTTCAAAAACCCTGCAAACTTTGTATTTTAAATACAAAGTTTGCAGGGTTTTAAGGCATTATCTTCTCTTATTCAAAATCAAAACGGTAGGGGAAAAATTCATAGGTTCTCGTCTCTACTTTGTCATTCTTAAAATAGTCCTGTGATCTGTTCTCTTTCTCTTAAAGCAAACCCCGTTCAATATAAACCATTATTTTTTCAGCAGTAAGGCCAGCCAAACCCAGCTTGTCCAAAGTCCTCCCCTTTGAAAAATAATCAACTCCGTTTGCCAACGAGGAAAGAGTGATAATGGAATCTATAGCTGGTGTAGGAATACCGAGAAGGTCACCAATTTGAGAAAGAGGGACCAAACCATTTGGTACATCCTCAGCTATATATCTATCTTGAGGGCTGCTCGGAGCATCCGGCCCGACTCCTCCATGTACTTTACTATGAGTGACCCAATCGTGAAGATCTGTACCAACCTCTTGGGGGTAAAACTGCCTTAAAGAAAAAAGGGTAGTTGGTAGTTCCATTCCCAATGCCTTCCCTACCGCCATTCTTTCTTCATCCATTTTTTCCATAACCTTACATACCGATTCTGTCATTCCTTCCCAATAAAACATGAAATTACCCTTTGTATCTTCTATGCGGCCAAGATTAAGAACAGCTGTCGGGCAATGGAGTATGGTGTTGATATTATTAAAACCTATTTCAAGAACATTAGTGGCAGGAGTAAATTCATCGAATAAATTCTTCATTGTTTCTACAACAGTACCCGTATCTTGTCCGGGCAAGGAGGCGATCGGGAGCACCTTTTTTACGGCGTTGACTCTAACCTTCGCGGGACCGATTTTCCTTGTTGAGTACAATAAAGAAGCAGTATCGGCAATTTTTATATCCTTTCTAATGTTATTTTTTCTCAGTGCTTCCTTAAACAAAAGAGACCCAAAATTTCCGGGGATGAAAACCCATGTCTGGCCGTCTTCCAAATAGGGTAATGCCGCATCTATTACTAAGGGATGAACGAATGCCGGAACAACAACCAACACTACTTCTGATCCTGAAAGTGCATCTTTCATGCAAGTCGTAACATGGGATATCTTACCAAACCCATCCAAGACCCCAGTTAATTCTATCCCGCCCTTTTCTTTTATCCCTTCGATATTCTTTTCAAATGAAGGAAATTCAAATAAAGATACATCGAAACCCTTCAAACCCAAATGTCCGCTGAAAGTAAATGCGCCATTCCCGGCCCCTAGAACTGCTATTTTGCTGATCATTAAAACACACCCTTCCACCAGAATATTGAATCTTCCAAAAAACCACTTGTCCAACTAGATTTGATTGTTTTCGAACAGAGACAAAAGCGAAATATGTATACTCATCATCGTATAATTGCTTTTGAAGTTATATACCTGTCGAGCACATCTTCCAATACTCCCACGCCAAGGCCCGGTTTTGTGGGAAGGTACACCCTTCCCTCTTTTACCAGGCTAGAATAGGTGGTGATGTCTGCTTCCAGTCGCAAAGGCGAAAAGTAGGCATGCCCAAAGGGGAATAGGTTCGAGGTCGTAAGAGCAATATTGAGAGAAGCTGCTTGGGTTATCCCCTCTTCCAACATTGAGTTGAAAAGTATGTTTATGCCATTGTTTTTG
>Ga0265293_10007132_pt1 | contig 17426 bp, 13 predicted proteins | sample Munlanlewell138R_FD_192505 | JGI IMG/M metagenome (GOLD analysis project Ga0265293, IMG submission 192505) | Leachate microbial communities from a municipal landfill in Southern Ontario, Canada - Leachate well 138R | ecosystem: Engineered > Solid waste > Landfill > Unclassified | place: Canada...
GATGAAAGCTTTCTCTTTCTCCACCGTCTTCTCGGAAGCTGACGCTATCAGGGGAAAGACGGACATAAGCGCTACAAGCAACAGGGCGTAGCTGTGCAGGCGGGCATTCCCAGCTTTCATTTTTTTGTCCTCCTTGAAGTCAAATTTTCGCCCAGCGACAATACGGTACCGCCCTCGTGTGCCGCTGGCCTCCGAGGGCGGTTTTTTTGCATCACTGCTTAAGGGTCTTGCTTTTAAACTCGGACGCAGGTTTATACTGCGGGTTTATTGCGAGTGCCTTGTTTATCCACTGGAGCGACTCGTCCATCTTCTTGAGCTTGTGAGCGGACACCCCTGCCCAGTAGGCAGCAAGGTAGTGGCCGTCGTACTTGCCAGCCGCGTCGGTAAACTTTTCATAGGCGTCCTTGTACTTGCCACTCTTGTAAGAGTTCATTGCATTCGCGTGGGAGATCTTGAGCATGTTCGAGGTCCCCATGTCAAGGCCGTACGTCTGTATGACCTTTACATCGGTAGAGGAGTTCGGGTCGAACCCGGGTACCTCCGAAGCAGGTGCGGTTACAGCGGGAGTCTGTTTTTCCGGCTCCTTGGCGACCGGCGCATCCGCGTCCTTTTTAGGGGCTGCCTCCTCTTTGCTGGCCGAATCCGCAACCTCGGCCTTCGGAGCCTCGGTTGCAGGGGGAGGCGTCTGGTCAACAGGCGCTCCCTCTCCCTTGCCGAAGATCTGTTCAAAGGTCTCGCTGGATGCCGCGGGTCTGCTGGTGACGAACTTCATTCCCTTGGCCTTGCCCGCGGAGATAGGTTCTATCTTGTCCCCGCGCTTCACGAGTTTTAGCGAGCAGTTAGTCGCGACCACGCAGTTACTGTGCGCGCTGGACACTTCACGGACTTTGATCACAGCGAGCGGCAGTTTCTCCCTCCCCAGGGATTCCCCACTCATTCCGAGTATCGTCTTCCCCTCGGTGTAGACCAAGTACAGCTGTCCCTCTTTTACCCCCAGATTAGAGCCAACATCGATGACGGCTTCATTCCCCGACACGGAGATAACATGCGAGCTCTCGCCCCCAAGTTCGGCCCTGATAGCGTGGGCGAGGCGGTTTACCGCGTCTGAAATCGCCCTTGCCTGTAGTCCGCCGAACTCCGACTCGGCGTAGGCCATGCCCATAACCGCGACCGCGGTCGCGGTGTTCGAGGATGAGCCACTCTCGGACAGGGCAAGCCTCGTCTCGCTGGTGGTCGTGTCGATTATCCTTATGTCGATTGTGGCCCTGGCCTCGTGTCCTCCGGAACCTACGGCGACTGGTATAAAAATAAGAGGGACCGCTCCTCCTGACACCCTCTCGCTGAGCTCGGTGACGGAGCCCATTAGGATGTACTGCACCCCCGCTATTCTTCCGACCTCAACAGCCGTGTTCATATCGACGAGCCCGGACATACTAAGTTTTATCTCCTCGCCGATTTTAGCCAGACGTTCGCGCTCGTACACGGCTATCGACTTCGAACTTGCAAGTGTGCGAGTGAACAGGTCCATGATGATATTCGCCTGCTCCTGAGACACCCCGTCGGCCTTGCTGTCGAACCCTATGACGCCGATGCGGATCTTCGGTTCATCCGCTGCGGCCAAGCCTCCAAAGGATGCGATAATGATAATGGCGACTAATACTGCGATTATTCTCTTCATAAACAAACCTCCAAGACAAATATTTTCCTACGGATTCCAGTCCACCGTTTTCATTATCTCCACGTGCTTGATGACCGAATTACGAGTAGCGGTCGCGAGAAGCCCCCCGCTCTTTCCAGCGCCGAAAGCTAAAAAGGGTACGACTATGCCGCCCGCCGTCTGGTTTGCGGCGCCCTGCTCCGCAGCGGCGTAGACCACCTCGCTGGTCGCGGTATTGATTATCCTGATGTCGAGCGTGACATACGCTGTGTGCGACAGAAGTCCGGCGCCGACGCCAGGAAGAAAGACAATACCGCCGCTGTCGTTGTAGAAGTAAAGAGTGACAGCGCCGGTCATCATGAACTGCGCGCCCTTGATCTTTCCGAGCTCCGGTGCCGTCGACTCGTCGACCAGCCCCGACTGCCCCAGTTTTATCTCATCTGCCACGTATTGAAGCTTCTCTCTCTCAAGAAGGTTAAAAAGTCCCGCCTTGTACAGCTCCGTGGTCATCATCTCGGTAATGGCAGCGGCGGGGATCTTCGCGTCCGTCTTGTTATCAAACTCGCGTACGGATAGCCGCGGCTTCTCCAAGCCTGGCGACGCGGACACAGAACACACAACCATCAGAATACACAGCAGCAGAAAAACAAACTTCCTCATGGATTATCCCTCCGGTCCACTCCGAACGCTACTGCAACATCCTGGCCACCGCCAGCCTGGCTGCGGCCTCAATAGATTTCTGGGCGGCCTCGTCGGGCGTGTAGCCCACCTGCTTGCCCATCACTGTGTCGGCGTAGATTACCTGCCCCCCGGACGTCGTCGCCATTACGGCAAGAGAGGACGTTCCGGTGTAAAGCTGAAACTCGTTCAAAACGGGCTTTCCCGCCTGAAGCTGCGCTGTGATCATGGTGCTGAACCCGTACTGCTGACTCAGCTTTATGATCGCGTCCACATTCCCTTCGAGGGCGAGAGCCGCGGCCTTGTTGCGCCGTATGGCGTCAAGCCTCTTCGGGTCTACAACCTTGTGCCCCTTGGCTATCAGCTCACTGCTTATGATAGAGGCCACCGATGCGGAGTGCTGCGCGGAGGGCCCCTTCGTAAGCACTGCGATCGACCCCTTGGGCAGCTCCGCATACCCGCAGGTTGCGTCTAAAAGACAGAGGAGCGCGGCCAAAAGAAAAAACCTGGCCGATCTATTCAATATGAACATCTCCTTTCAAAAGCCTCTTCAACGGGACATCTACCTCAAGGAAGTACAGGCCTCCCTCCATTTTCTCCGAGTGGATCGACACCTCGGCGATGGTTCCGGAAACCGACCCGGGATCAAACTTCCCCTCGACCAGTCTCTTCCGCAGAATGAGCAGGTTTCTCCGCGCATCGGTGAGAGCGGCCCTTCTCCCGAGAAGCCTGCCCTGAGCTGTATCCTCCGGTATTCGACCGACTCCCTCGGCAGTGGCGATCTCGCTCCCATTCAGAACCCGCGCCGAGCTCTCGGTGTCCGGCAACCCGGCCCTGTCCCCTGCCTCCCACTCTTCCGACTCCAGGACGTACTCCCCGCTCCCGGCGGGCTGCCCGGCTTTTTCCGCGAGTGCGGCTGTCAGCCCCCCCACAACGGCCATGCAGGCGCACACTACAAGGAGAAGCCTCATGGTATGTGGTTTTCCGCCCCCTCTATTCCTCTTTGTCCGTTCTCTCATTCAATGCGCCCTCCACCGTCGCGGACGACAGATCCTCTATGTCGTAGCCAAGGTCCGAAAGCAGAGATGCAACATCCTCCGCCGTCATGTCGGACACGACGTCCAACTCAAGGCACTTGTTCCTGAACAGCCTCTGATAGACCGAAGTCACGCCATGTATATCCTGAAGGCTCTCTTTGAGGGCTTTAGCTTCCTTGAACGTCAGATTCGACATCTTCACCTTGACCGTCCTGCCCGGTATTCCCCCTGCGGAGCCGGATACAATCGAATAGGCTATCTTGTGTACTATTGTTCCGCTAGCCCTCGTCGCGGCGGGTTTTAGGCCCTTAATCGCGCCATCCTCCACCGAGACTCCCTTGCTCTTCTCCTCCACCGTGTCGGATCCAAGCTGGTACGCTGTGTTCGCCAACACGGCTTTCAACTGAACCGTGCTTCGGACTCCGTAGATCCTGACCCCGCTTATGACCTGATCCGAGAAGGAACTGGCATACGCCTTGCCGTAGATCAGCACGTCGGCCTGAAAGTCTCTTGCGATCTGCCTGAAGACCTCCGGATCATCGTTCGTCCTGACGGCTTCAAGGTCGATGGTCTTCAAAATGCTCGCCTGGCCTGAGTCAACCAGCAGATATCCGGCCTTCTCGAAGACGCGCAGCACCTCGCTCTCGGCAGTTGACAGGAATGAGACCGTGTCCCCTATCCGCTCGTCGAGGAGAACCATCACCCTAGGATTGCCCAGCGCGTCCAGAACCGCCGGACCGAGCACCCCGTCAAGTGCGGCCCTCGCCACGTGGCATACGGCCGTGATGTAGAATACTCCGTCGTCATCGACCTTCTCCCGCACAATATCAAGCTTTTTGACGATGCCCGTCGTCTGAGAGAAGACCTTGTCCCTGACCACCTCGTAGTTTTTCATCTCCGTTACTCCCTCGACGTACGCGCCGAGAGCCTTCTCCAGTGCGTCACGGTACGCCGACCGCTTCGCGGCCTCACGCGCGGCGTTCCTGTCTCCGCCCTGCACCGGGGCGAATCCCTCGGCCTCGACCCTTATAAGCTCCCCCTCTGCCTGGACAGAGGCATGTACAGCAGGGGCCGTCACAAGCAGAAGCACGGAAAAAATGAGAAAGAGTAGAGAAAGGCTAGGTCTTTTCATTTCCTATTTTACAACCAGGAGGACTTTGCACTCCTTGCGGAAGTCGTACGAACTCCCGCGTACCATCGCGGCGGCCGAGTTCGGAATCACAATATCGACATTATTGTTTGTGAGGCGCACCGCCTTGGTCTTTATCGGGTTCGAGGCGACGCGTAACTCTCCATGGGCGTAGTTGATATTGTTGTAGTATGAGCAGAGGCCGGACTGAAGTATCGATTCCTGGTTCGCGAACTCCACCCCGTACACCGCCCTGCCAGCCTCGTCGAACGCCCTGAAGGTCATGGACGGGATAAGGGGAAGATGACGCACGTCGATGACAAGCCCCGTGTATCTGCCGGAGGTCTTGGGCGGTGACGCCTTCTTCTCCGTCTCGATTATGACCTTGTCGACGGGGACCCTCGGACAGACGATCGACCTAACCTCAGCCAGCTTGATACGGCCGGTTACGGTGTAGCTCTCTCCGTCCCACTCCCCTTTCAGCAGCTCGACGTTCCTGATCGCGCCGTGGACTTCGGACCTGACCATATCCTCCGCCATAAAATCATCCATGGTGGTCCTTGCGTCCACCTGAACGCCCCCCATGAACTCAAGCAAATTCCGCTGAAGGTCCACGATCGCCCCGCGGCGCGCCAGTGCCTTCGCCTGTGCGCCTTTAGTGCCCTTTGGTGGAACCGCCATCCCGGTGGCCTCGATATAGTTCTGGGTCCAGTCAATCAGGCCCTTTTCCTTCACCGTGGTGATAGGCTGGAGATCGCTTGGCACCTCGTCTGCGAAGGCCGCGCCGATGTAAAATATTGACACGATAAAGACCAATACGCATAACACGCGCTTCATTGCCTCATCCCACCTTCATTTGTATTTTGCTTTCGGTGCTGCTGACTCGGGGCTTCGTCCAACATACCTCCTCTCCCGGAACAGGTTTATAACTTACAGTTGATTTTATGGCGTGAAAAAAGGAAAGGCAATGAGACCACAGCCCCTTATATCATAGTTTTTATCAGAATATCTTTAATAATGTACAACAAATAGCTCGGCAACATGATCCACGTCAACGATTGAAGCAGATAGTCTTCAGCGCACTCCGCCTTAGCCCCCTTCCGGTCGGGAGAGACTTTGTAACAGTGAGTACGGTCCCATTTGTCCGGGGTTGCCAGACCGGCTTTCTATTATCCACAACAAACGGACAGCCCGGAGGGAGGTCTTTCGAGCTCCGCTCCGGGCTGTCCGTGTCGGCAAGGGCGTATTAGACTTCGCCCTGCTAATTCAGGCTTTGATCAAGAGTTCTCTTACGGCTTGATCCTCATCATGAAGACCGCCTTCTGCTTCTCGATGTCCGACTGAAGGATGATGCCTTCCTTGTCCTTCGGGTTGTGGAACTCGTCCATCGTCAGAGTCGCGTGAAGGAGCTTGAGATCCTTCGTGTTCTCAAGTGCTTCGCGGATCTTGACGGGGTCGTCGCTTCCTGCGCGCTCGATGGCATCCTTCGCCCAGTAGACGCAGTCGTAGGCCATTATCGCGTTCATGAACTCCATGCACTCCGTGCCAGTCTGCTCCTCGTACTTGTTGAAGAACGCCTCAAGGGTGGGGTCGAATCTGTCGACGTGGCTGACCCAGTAGGTCTCACGCATTCCGTCGCCTACTATCTCCCACATGAAGTCTCCATAACCGTCGCCGCCGACGATCGGAACCTCTATGCCGAGGTCGCGGGCCTGCTTGACGGCGAGGGGAAGACACTTGCCCATCGTCGGGATGATCAGGACGTCGGGATTAGCATCCTTGATGGTGGTAAGCTGTGCACGAAAGTCGACGTCCTCGGCCCTGTGCCCCTCGTCGGCTACGATCTCTCCGCCGTACTCCTTGAAGGAAGAGATGAAGAACTCGCGGAGACCGTGAGAGTAGTCGCTGGAGACGTCATAAAGGACTGCGGCCTTTTTCTTGCCGAGCTCCTTCCCTGCGAAGACCGCGATCATCTTGCCCTGATAGGGATCGAGGAAGCAGATCCTGAAGTTGTAGGGGCGCACCTTGCCGTCCTCGTCTACTGTGACGAGGGGGTTAGTTGGAAGGGTTCCGAGGTGGGCGACCTGGCCGCGGTTGAACACGGGGGCCGCGGCAATGCAGAGGCCGCTTCCGCTGGGTCCTATGGCCACGCAGACCTTGTCCTGCTCGATAAGACGACGGGCCGCGTTCACCATGTCCTCCTGCCGTGTGCGACAGTCGTACATGACGACTTCCACCGGTCTGCCGAGTATTCCGCCTGCGGCGTTGATCTCCTCCACCGCTATCTTGACCGACTCGACCTCCGCTACGCCGTAGGCCGCGAAGTCACCCGTGACGGTGGCGATCTCGCCGATCTTGATCGGCTCGACAGCCAGCGCAGGGGCCGCCATCACGCACAGAACAAACACCAGTGCAGAAAACTTCCAGACCTTACTGAAACTCATCATTTCTACCTCCCATACGTATTATGATATTGGCGCGTGGAACCGAAACTTATGAGAAAAGACGGACAGGCCGCCGGTTCTCCGTAGAAGGGATGAGCAAAAGGGTCGCAAAACACCCACTTTGTACTCATCAAAGTGTATGATACTACATCCCATTCTTTTTCGCATCATGGTTTTTCGCTATTTTGGGGAAATATGTGTATACATTAAACTAGTCGTCGAGATATGAGTCGAAATAACCGGAGATATATACGACAGGAGTGCCCTTGTCACCGGAACCTGAAATGAGGTCGCACAGCGACCCCAGAAGGTCGGTCAGGCGACGCGGCGTCGTGCCGAGGGCGGTCTTGGACGACAGGTCCATCTCGTCCTTGTTCCGGATGGCCTCGCGCACTGCCTCATCGGGGGACTTGTCTCCGGCGTTGTCAGCGACATATTTGAACTTGATCTCCTTCGGGAGCCCCTCAAGCCCCTCTGTGTAGCCGGGGGAGACAACCGGGTCGGCCAGCTCCCAGATTCCGGCTGCGGGATCTTTGAAGGCACCGTCGCCGTAGACCAAGGCCTCTATCCGCCTCCCCGTCCTTGCGTGTAGCTCGGCGGAGAGGGCGCGGGCGAAGGAGGCGCTCTCCCTGGGGAAGAGTTTCAGAGAGTTCTCGCAGCTGAAGTTTGACCCCAGAAGACCGTACTCCTCGTTGTACCCCTTTCCATCGGCGCGCGACGTGGCGCAGAACTGATCCAGGGTGAAGACCTTCGCGCCGGCCTTCTCAAGTATCTCCCTGTGAAGCGAACGTGCGTGAATGCTGGCGACTATTATCGTCTTCGAGAAACGGAGGGCCGACAGCGGGTTGTTCGCAAAGTGTATCTTTATCCTGGAAGGGTCTATATCTTTGTAGTAGCTCACATAGTCGACCCCGGTGAAGGGATGAGGGTAACGGCCGAAGACCTCGTCGTACTCCTTCTCCGAGAAGAGGTCCCCTCGGATTTCCCCGCCCTTCTGATAGAAATTCTGCGGGTCGATGAGGCGGTTGCCGACCTCGTCCGCAGGATATGAGAGCAGGATATGAAGCCTACCCCTCACCCCGCGGGCCAGCGCCACGAGTATCTGGCCGAAGCGGTTGCGGCTGAGCAGCGGAAATGCCAGCACCACATCCCCCTCCGGCACCAGCCTTTTTACGTCCTCCGTGATATCGTCCAGGCCGACGTAGTTGCCCTGTGAGCGAGCTAGCAGGGACTCCGTCACTCCGACTACATCCCCGTTACGAAACTCGAACGGGTCGCGCGACGACTTCGAAGCCCTCTGCAACTCGTCGCATACGATCTTCACCAGGCCGTCCGAGTCTTTGGTCAGGACTGGCAGCCTTATTCCTCTTGCTGATACTCCGGTACAGCGCATCTGCGCTTCATTCCTTCCTTGATCGAAACTTGCCTCTCTGTTCTAGAGAGGCTCGGGCACTTGATCTGCGGACGGCAGTGGCCTATCGCCCTCGATGCCCGCCAAGCCACATAATAATAGCGCACAGGCGACCCGATGGTCAATCTCAGGCGCGCAGCGCGACCGCGGCCTTCGGGTCGAAGGAAAGGACGGTCTCCTCCCCCTCGCTCCACAGTCTCTTTCCCGGCATGAATGGGTCGAACGAAGTTACCGTGACGCCGCCAGCAAGCTCCACCTCGTACTCCATTCTCCCGCCGAGAAAGGTCGACGAGATTATTCGCCCCGGCATACCCTCCCCGTCGGTTGGGGCCAGGTTCTCCGGACGTACGACTATCGCAGCGGAGTCGCCCCTTGAGAAGGTCTCTCCCCTGACCGCACGGACGGAAAGCATTCTTCCTGCAACATCGACCGTAAGAAGCGCCCTCCCGTCCGACGTTACGACAACTCCGGGCAGCATATTGGCCTGACCGATGAAGTCGGCCACGAACATAGAGCGGGGGTCGCTGTAGATCTCCATCGGGGCTCCGACCTGCTCGACCCTCCCCTTTCGCATCACTATTATCCTGTCGGACATGGTGAGAGCCTCCGTCTGATCGTGTGTCACGTACAGGCATGTCACGTCGAGATGCTTCTGTATTCTGCGGATCTCCGAGCGCATGTGGATACGCAGCTTGGCATCGAGGTTTGAAAGAGGCTCATCCATCAGGAGCACCCGCGGCTGAAGGACAAGCACCCGCGCAAGAGCCACACGCTGCTGCTCCCCTCCCGAGAGTCTGTTCGGCAGGCGACGCTCGGCCTTGCCCAGCCCGACCAGATCCAGCCCCTCCCGGACCTTTCTGCGAATGTCTGCCGACGCTTCGCCCTTTACCTTCAGGCCGTAGGCGACGTTCTCGTACACGCTCATGTGAGGGAAGAGGGCGTAGTTCTGAAATACGAAACCAATATCGCGCCTGTTCACCGGAACGCCCGTCACATCCTGTCCGTCGATTGAGACACTGCCCCTGGTCGGAGCCTCGAAGCCCGCGATCATCCGCAGGGTCGTGGTCTTTCCGCAGCCAGAGGGGCCCAGAAACGTCGCCATCTCACCTGGCTCGACTTTAAGCGAGACCGAGTCTACCGCCAATATTTCTTCTTTGTCCCTTCGAAACGTCTTTGAGACGTCCAACAGCTCAAGAGCTACTGCCATTGACCCGTTCCTCCTCCTCCGGAGATTCGCCCGGCGGCGAGGCGTGTCAACCATGCCAGAAGGGCGGCCGCGATATAGACTATAAGTATTAGAGTCACGGAGAAGGCACAGGCCTGTGCGAACTGCAACTCCGTCATGCATTCAAGTATGCGCGTGGTCAGAAGGGTCCATCTCACCGAGACCAGAAAGACAGTGGCGCTTATCGCCGTCATGGAGTAGATGAACAGGTAGCGCATCCCAACCAACACGGCCGGGATTATCAGCGGCACGGTCACGCGGAAGAACGTCCGGGCCGAGCCCGCTCCCAGGCTTGCGGAGGCCTCCTCTATCGACGGGTCTATCTGATGAAGCGAGGCTATCACCGCCCTTATGCCGGCTGAGTGGTAGCGGAATATGTATGCCGCCACAAGTATGGTCAAAGTCCCCGTGAGAAGCAGGGGGCGCTGGTTGAAGGCGATGATGTACGCGATGCCGACTACGGTGCCGGGGAGTGCGTAGTTGAACATCGAGACGAACTCCATCGCGCGGTTACCAAAAAACCGTCCCCGCTGAACCAGATATCCCGTGAGCACGGCGAGAAGCCCGCCGAGGGGAGTGACCACCGCAGCTATTATAAGGGTGTCGACTATTGCTTTTTTGCCGTGGGTGAAGACGTAGCGGAAGTTCTCCAGGGTCAGAGTGTTGTCCACGCCCCAGACCTTCACTACAGCACCCCAGAGTATGAGGGAGTACAGATACAGGATGAAGGCGGTAAGGGAGAGGCATACAGCGAGGACGATCCGCTCGGTCGCCTTCCCCTTGCTCTTGAAATCCGATCTGCTCCCTGCTCTGCCCGACACCGTTACATAGCTCTTTCTCCCTACCCAGAAGCGCTGCAGAAAGTAGACCGCCAGCGCCGGGAAGAGCAGCAGAAAGGAGAGGGAAGCGCCGCCGCGCAGGTCATACATGCCTGTGATCTGAAGATATGCCTGAGTAGGAAGGATGGGAAAGTTGTGTCCACCGAGCACCAGGGGGGTGGCGAAGTCAGCCAGGGAGCTGGCGAACAGCAGAAGTATGGAGTTAGCGATTCCCGGAATCGAGAGCGGCAGTGTGACAGTGCGGAACACTCGCCCGGAAGACGCGCCTAGAGAGAGCCCTGCGTCCTCCAGGTTCGGGTCCATTGCCGAAAGCACGGCGGCCAGAGTCAAAAAGGAGACGGGGAAGTAGGTGAGTGTCTCCGACAACCACGTGCCCCAGAATCCGTAGAAGTTGAAGCTGCCCAGGCCCAGCAGATTCAGCAGGATGCCGTTCGGCCCGAGAGACAGGGTGAGTGCTATGCTGCTTGTGAACGGCGGCGATATAAGGGGAAGAGTGGTCACACCCCCGATGAACCACTTCATCCAGGAAGGCATGGAGATACGGGTGACGGCGAAGGCGTACAGGTATCCCAGAAAAGTACCCGACGCAGAGACTGCCGTCGCGAGCCAGATGCTGTTAAGGAAGGCCCTTCGGAAGTACCAGCCCTCGAGAATCGCGGCGAGGTTTGAGAAAGAGATTCGCCCGTCTACAACGAACGCAGTCAGAAACAGCCTCAGCGCCGGGTAGAGCACGAAGACGGCCAGCGAGAGCCATATTGCCGCCAGTGCGGGGAAAAGTGCAGGGTCGCGCTTCAGCGCGGGTGCGCACGACCGCACTGGCGGCGCGGAGTTATTCTTCATTGTTGCGGCCTCCTTGAAGGGCCAGACGGGACGGATGCCGCTAAGCCGCTGCGCGCCGGGCCGCTCTTCGCTCCCTGACGTTCCAGTAGACCGAGTAGACCGCCGGGATGACCAGCAGGGCGATTATTCCACCCGCGATCAGGCCTCCTATGGCGACGAACGCTATTGGCTGGCGGAAGACCCCGCCGTCCCCCGTGCCTACCGCGAGAGGCACCATCGAGATGACCGCGGTGGCTATGGCCATGAAGAGCATCCTGAGGCGTATCTCGCATGCCTTCTGGACTGCCACCGCCCCCGGTTCGCCCTCTTCTTTTCGCCTTATCTCGGCGTAGTCGATTACTACTATGGAGTTGTTGACCACTAGGCCTACCAGCATTATCAGTCCGATAAGGGCGAACATCGACACCGACACCCCGGCCATGAGCATTATCGGGATGACCCCCAGCGCCGCCAGCGGCACGGAGAGGGTAATGACGAAGGCGTAGAACCACGACTCTAGTATCGCCGCGATGATGATGAAAGTCAAAGCTATGGCGATGACAAGCGCCTTCCCCAACTCGGCGAAGTTCTCCGCCATGTATTCCGCCTCCCCGCCGTACTTTATCTCGTAACCCGGCGGCAGTTCCAGCCCCGCTATCGCCTGCCTGCTCTTCTCTATCGCCTCTCCGGTCGAGATATAGCGGGCATCGGCTTCCACTGTCACCGCCTTGCGGCGGTCCTTTCGCACGATCTCGGTCGGGCCATCGCGCCACTGAACGTCGGCGAACTCCTTCAGGGGGACCAGCCCGTACTCGGTCATTATGGGCAGCTCCGTCACTTTGAAGATGTCCTTGGCGTGCTCGGGATTTATCCTGGCCTTTATGTCGTACTCGTAACCATCCTGGCGAAACTTGCCGGCGTCCATCCCGACCAGGTATCCGTAGATGACCTGGGACAGTGTGGTCATATTGATCCCGAACTGAGAGAGGCGCCAGCGCACGGGCAGAATCTGCAGCTCCGGCTTCCCCATCTCAACGTCAATCCCCACGTCGATTATCCCCGGAATACGGGATATAATGCCCTTGACCTGCTGTGCTATCCCGTAGAGGATCTCAAGCTCCTCTCCGTTGATGATTATGTTGATAGGCTTACCTCCGCCCATCCCCTTGCGGTATCCGCTCACCGTGGCTTCCACTCCCGGCATCGCGTTGACGAAGGGGCGCAGACCATCCGACATCTCGACCGTCGACGGGCGCTCCACATCGTCTTTGAAGTACGCCTCTATGGACGCCTTGTGCGTGCCCTGATTCCTGCCTGAAGCTCCCACGGTGGAGACGACGAACTCCACACCCGGAAGAGTGCTCATTCGCTCCTCTATCTCTCTGGCCCGAGCCTGAGTCTCCTGGACCGGCGTGTTGCTGGGCAGGGTGATGTCGACCGCCATCGCTCCGCTGTCGGTGCGCGGCATGAACTCCATCCCGAGAAGTCCTCCAGCCTTGAACACACCGAAGGTAAGGGCAATGAACAGCAGTATGGTCACCAGAGGGCGGCGCAGGGCGGCCCTCAAAAGGAAGATGAACAGCCCTTCGAAACCGCCGTAGACCCAGTCCCACCAGCCGCACAGGACACGTCCCAGGCGCGGGATGCCTGAATCCGGCTTGAATCGTGCCGCCATCGACGGAGTCAGGGTGAGAGACACCCACAGAGAGAATAAAGTCGCGTAGACAATGGTCATGGCGTACTGCACCAGGAACTGCCCCGCTATTCCGGTCATTATGGCCACGGGAAGGAAAACGCCCAGGTTGGTCGCGGTACCGGCTATAACAGAGATGGAGATCTCGACGGTCCCCTTCTCCGCGGCCTCCTCGGGGGAGTAGCCCATGTCCCTGTACCTGAAGATGTTCTCTATTATCAGAATAGCGTTGTTGACCAGCACTCCCATCGAGATGGCCAGCCCCAAAGAGCTCATGATATTCATTGAGTAGCCGTGCATGACCATAGGGGTGAAAGTGGCGAAGAGTGCCACCGGCATGGCTATGCCCACTATGAATGTCGCGGAGAAGCGCTTCAGGAAGAGGTAGAGAACCACCGACGTGAGCAGTATTCCAAAGGCCATGTCGCGCAGTACGTTCGTGACCGTCGACTCCACGAAGAGCGAGTCGTCGTAGGCGATCTCCGCAGAGAAATCGGGCATCGTCTTGAGCAGCTTGTCCAGCTCTTTTCTGAGCATTTTTCCGGCCTTCACCACGTCCGAGTTCGGCCTTGGGCTGACGCGAAGCTGCACCACCGACTGACCGTTCACTCGTGCGATGGAGCGCACGTCCTCCTCGCCGTCCTCGATGCGTCCTAGGTCACGAAGTCGTACGGGATTGCCCGATGGAGTCGGGATCATGATGTTCTCCAGATCCTCGACCTTGTTGAATTCCCCCACCAGGCGCAACCAGGTCTCGTCCTTCTCCTGAGTGATGTACCCGGACGGGTTTGTCACGTTGTTCGCGGCGATCACAGCCGCAAGGGTCTGGATGTTGACCCTGTGCTCGCTAAGCGAGACCGGGTCGAGCAGTACACGTACCTGGCGCACCCGCCCTCCGGTGACTTCGGCGCGCCCTACTCCCTCTACCCGCGACAGAATAGGAACTATAGTGTCCTCGATTACCTTTCGCGCTTCCTTCTCGGGCAAAGAGCTGGTGAAAGACGCTATCAGGAAGGGGAACGCGTTGATGTCGACCTTGCTGAAGATGGGCTCCTCGACGGCCGTCGGCAGCTTGTTCCTGGCCCCCTTCACCTTGTTCGATATATCGACGAGGGCCAGGTCGACATCGACCTCCACCTTCATCTCAAGCAGAACTATGGACATGCCTTCGGCGGAGTAGCTCGTAATCTTGTCAAGTCCCTCAAGGTCGGCTATCGCGTCCTCGATCGGCTTGGTCACCAGCTGTTCTATCTCGTTAGGGCTTGCCCCTCTGTAGACGGCGCGAACAAGAATTATGGGTATGTCAACCTTGGGGAGCAGGGCCACAGGGATCTTGTTGTAGCTGCTGATGCCAAGCAGCAGGAAGACGAAGACCATCGCCCAGGTGAAGACCGGGCGCTTGATGCTGAAGCGGATAAGCCCTCTCATGACCGATTTTCAACCGACTCTTCGGTAATCTCCGCAGGCGCCTCCTCCTGTGCCTCGTCCCCGCCGACCTTCACAAGAGCACCGTCGGAGAGCATATTCCTCCCTCTGACCACCAGAAGTTCGCCCCCCTCAAGCCCCTCAAGCACCGCTACAGAGCCGTTCTGACCCTCGCCTGTGACTATCTCCCTGAGCTTTGCCCTGTCGCCCTCGACGACGTAAACAGTGGCCTTGTCCTCCCGCCTTTGTACCACGTCGGAAGGGATCACAACAAGATCTTTTTGCCTATCGACGAGGAATCTGGCCTCAACGTGAGTCCCCGGCAGGACCTCAAGTCCGTTCAGAGCGACCACCACGGCGTACAGCCCCGATCCGGCGGCGGCCTCCGGGCTTATCCTGCGGATGGCGCCCATTGATGATACAGCGTCGGATACGACCTCGACCGGCGTGTCCAACCCAAGGCTCATAATATCCCTTCTCGACACCATTATCTCGGCCTCAAGGTCCTTCAGGTCAATAACGGTAAGAAGCGGTTTGTTCTCTCCCGCCACCTCGCCCGGCTCTATCAGGCGGGAGGCTACTATGCCGTCTATGCTCGCCTTGAGCTGTGTGCGGGAGACGGTTGAACGAGAGGCCTGAAGCTTCGCCTCTTCCCCCTTCATGCGTGAATGAGCCTGCTCGACCTGGGACTGGGAGACACCGCCTGACTTTTGGAGCTCGGACAGACGCTTGTACTCCCTGACCGAGTCCTCGTAGCTGGAGCGAAGGGCCGCCTCAAGGGCCCGCTGGTCCTGGGACGAGAGGGTGAGCAGGACCTGCCCCGTCTTCACCCTGTCTCCAACCCTGACGTTTACCTCCTGGACAATCTCCTTGACGTAGGAGGAGACGACCTGGCTCCGTCCCGCCTTCGCCTGCCCGTAGTAGCTTCGCCACACTTCCCAGTCGCGCCGCTCGATTTTCTCGACGTCCACCGGTATGGCCGGCTCTTTTTCGTTCTCAAGGGCTGCGGTGTTTGCGGCGGCGGCCTCTAGCCTCGCTTGGATTCGAAAGACCATGAGGACCCCTCCGGCACAGATAAGTACCACCCAAAACAGAACATTCAACCTGGAAAAGAAACTCTTCAGCATTTGCCACCACAACCCTTTCAAAAACGATAGTAAACTCGCAATACCGAGCCTCTCAGCCGATAAACGAGCGCTTTGCGCTAGTTTACGGAGACAGAATCCTTCTGTACATATTTATGGCGAATCTCACGAAGTCCTTTGTATCAACGGTCTTCGGGTCGCTTCTATACATATCGAAAAACCACGAATCCATGGCGACTCCGACGGCATGAAGGATGCCGGAAAGGAACTCCGCCGGCAGGTCCGAACGCAGGGCTCCAATCTCCTGCCCTTTTCTTATTGCCGTGCGCGTCCAACGGTCGGCCCTGCGAAGAGGTTCGAAGGCCTCTACTCCGTCCATCCTTAACGGTTCCACCAGGATACGCGCTACCTCGATCAACTGCATATTTGAGACCGCAAACCCCAGCGCCCTCTCGTAGTAAGCCCCGCACACATCCCAGAAGACATCGGCATCGTCCGGTAGCTTCAACTTGCCGACGGCCATCAGAAAGCGTCGCTCGACCTCCTCCAAGACTACGCTGTACAGGCTCTCTTTGTTCTCGTAGTAGTAGTAAACGGCTCCTTTGCTAAGGCCTGATCGCTCGATTATCCTGTTGTACGAGGCCCCCTCGATGCCGTTCGCCGCGATCTCCTCGATTGCCGCCTCTATGAGGTTACGTTTTTTCTCTTCGTCCAGCTTTCTGGAACGCCCCCTCACGTCGCACCTCCCAACCCAGTTGAACAAAATACGACTGACAGGTTAGACCATCCGGTCTGTTTTGTCAATAGGGCATTCGACAGGGTTTAATCAGCCGTAAAAGCCAGCCGGTCAATGCGGTCTATAAGGAGCTTTCCGGGCGCATGGCCCGGCAGGTCCGATCCGAGGTCAAGTGTAGTTATCACGGTCCTGCCAATTACATACCGCCCCTCGGTGCCGTCATGCTCGGTGCGTATGCCCCACATGTTGTGCATTACGAGCGGCTCCCCCCTCCACGTCCCGACGTACAACATGATATGTCCCGGAAGCCCGACCAGCGTGAGAAAGGGGACGCCCTCGCGCTTCAGCAGGTCCTTCTTCTCATCGTTGGTCATGCCCTCGAGGTTGATGGATCTTCCGCCGTTCGCCTGCGCGCGAGAGTTTCGCGGAAGCCATACCCCGAAGGGAAGCAGAATATCCCTCGTCATTGCGCTGCAGTCACGGTTTCCGAGGAAGCCTCCCCAGCCGTACAGCTCTCCGAACAGCTCCTCCGCGACGGCCGCCAAGGACCAGGGCGACGGCGCAAGCGGCGCAGGAACGGCCTCGGAGGCCGAAACCCTGACGGTGCGTTCGATCAAGCCTCCGTCCCGTCCCCGAACGGGCGCTACCAGGAGATGCTCCACGATGCCTCGGAGGGAAAGGGGCAGCATCGCGCCTACCTTCGCACGAAACAGGGAGCCTGTTTCATCGCGCAAGAGCGCGTTCTCGCGCACCACCACAGCGAGTGGGAGCGACATCCACCTGGCCTCCGCCGCCTCGTCGACGAAGGCCAAATCCCTAGTCTCCATCCATCCCGAGGCACAGGACGTGTCGCACCACGCCCACAGGCCGTCCATGGACAGGTGCGAGACGAAGAGCGGCTCGCCCGGATGCACGGCGCTGTTCTGCAGGTAGTCGAACGGGTAGCCTTCGCCCGCCAGGGCGGGAGATCGGAAGGCCGGAGCCTGCGTCGGCATCAGGCGCAGGGATGTCGGACGCACGCTGAGCGCGTGGCTGTTCAACTCCCCTGCGGCGTCGACCCTCGCCTGACGCCGCTGCTCCTCGACCCACGAGGAGGAGCGCGGCAGGAGGTTCTCGCCGAACACGTTCTTGCCGTAAGCATCGAACACCCACTCCAGGATCTTCACCGCGTCACGCGGTGCCGCCTGCCGCCACGGCGAGTAGAAACGTTCCTTAAGCTCGCGGTACAGCTCTCCCTGGCGCTCCTTG
>Ga0265293_10007133_pt1 | contig 17423 bp, 14 predicted proteins | sample Munlanlewell138R_FD_192505 | JGI IMG/M metagenome (GOLD analysis project Ga0265293, IMG submission 192505) | Leachate microbial communities from a municipal landfill in Southern Ontario, Canada - Leachate well 138R | ecosystem: Engineered > Solid waste > Landfill > Unclassified | place: Canada...
CGGATGGCGTCGAGTTTCTGGTTCTCGCGGATGGCGATGAACTCCATCTCCGGCGTGACAATGCCGCGCTTGGCGTAGTGCATCTGGCTGACGTTGACGCCGGATTTGGCCCGGCGCGGCGCGCGCAATGCAGGGAAGCGCACCGCGTCGAGTTTCGGGTTGGCGAGCTGGCGGCGGCCGTATTCGGAAGACAGGCCGGGCAGCTGCTCGCAATCGCCGCGCTCAGCGATCCACGCCGCACGCAGGGCGGGCAGGCCGGTGCTCAGATCGATGCGCGCGTCCGGATCGGTGTAGGGGCCGGAGGTGTCGTAGACGGTGAACGGGGCGTTGGATTCGGGCGCGGTGCCCAGGCGCGGCGTGGCGGCCAGTTCAATCTCGCGCATCGGCACGCGGATGTCGGCGCGCGTGCCTTCGACATGGATCTTGCGCGAGCCGGAAATCGGGCGGGTGACATCGGCGGACAGCGCCTGCGTGCGCAGGATCAGATCGGAAGGCTGGGCGTTCATCGGCAGGTGACCTCGTGCTTGGCTGGGTGGGAATCCGGGCCGAAGCGGCCACGGAAAACCGCGAACGGATTCGCGGACACACTCAAAGCAGAGGCACACGGCGACGCCACAGGCGTCGTCGCATGAAGACTTCCTACGCCGGTATCAACCGGATCAGGTTCAAAGGGACTCTCTCAGCCCGGCCAATGCCGGGCACCCCCGCTTCGTGGCAGGCATTCAAGCACGAACCGCCGCCGGGTGCGAGCCGCTGAGCCGGAACCCTGCCGTTTTGCGCCTCAATCAGGGGAAGCAACCCGAACCGTATGCAGGAGCCCGTTGCCATGTCCGGATCGTCCCGTCCGTTTCCCGTCCTTCGCCCGCTCGCCGCGTTGACGCTGGGCATGTGCCTTGCCAGCGCGCAGGCCGGCAGCGGCGCACCGCTGTCCAAATCCGATCCCGCCTCGATCACGGCCCGGGTGACGTTCGCCGCCACCAACCGGTCCTTCGAGCACGAGGGTTTCATCATCCACTACCGCGAGGATGCGGCTCCGGCCGACACCTCCAGCGCGCATGCACGGCAAGTGCTGGATCAGCTGCAACAGGATCTGGCGCGCGCCGCCAACACGCTGGGCATCCGCGCGCGGCCCCAGCGCCGCACCGCCACCGGTGGCCATGTGCTGGCAGTGGACGGGCCCGTGCCGGATGCGGAAGCGGCCAATCGCTTCATGCTCGAACTGGCAAAAAACCCGGAAGTCATATGGGTGGAACCGAACCTGCGGATGTATCCGGCGGCGCTGCCAAACGATCCGCATCTTCCCTACCAGTGGGGCCTGCTGGGGCCGGCCGGCGGCATCAATGTGGAACCGGCGTGGGATCTTGGCGGCAACAATGGCGTGGTGATCGCGGTGATCGACACCGGCCAGACTTCGCACCCGGACCTGGATGAGAAAACCCTGGCCGGCATGGACATGATCTCGGACCCGAACAACAGCCGCGACGGCGACGGCCGCGATTCCAATCCGCGCGACGAAGGCGACTGGAACACTGCCGGCCAATGTGGCCAGGGAGCACCGCAGCGCGGTTCTTCCTGGCATGGCACCCATGTGGCCGGCATCGCAGCCGCCATCACCCACAACGCGACCGGTATCGCCGGCGTGGCCTACGGTGCCTGGCTCCAGCACGTGCGGGTGCTGGGCACTTGCGGTGGCAACCTGGCCGATATCGCCGATGGCATCGTCTGGGCCAGTGGCGGCACGGTACCGGGTCTGCCGAACAATCCGACTCCGGCGCGGGTGCTGAATCTGAGCATCCAGGGCATCAGCACGTGTGGGGCGGCGTACCAGAACGCGATCAACAGCGCCCGCTCGCGCAACTCGGTGGTGATCGTGGCTGCCGGCAACCACACCCTGCCGGCATCGATGTCGACCCCGGGCAATTGCCAGGGCGTGTTGACGGTGGCAGCCAACGGGCCTGCGGGCTGGCGTGCACCGTATTCGAACTATGGCCCGGCGACCGACCTTTCCGCGCCGGGCGGGGACAGTTCGCAATCAGATCTGGACGGCATCCTGTCCACGATCAATCTGGGCACCACGGTGCCGGCCGCACCCGGCTACGACATGATGGACGGCACCTCGATGGCGACGCCGTTCGTGGCCGGCATCGCGGCGCTGATGCTGAGCCGCAGCCCTTCGTTGACGCCGAACCAGATCCACGACCTGCTGCGCGATACCGCACGGCCGTTCCCCAGCTTTTTCGGCGGCGGCGGCGGTACCGGGATCGCCGATGCCGGTGCCGTGATGCAGGTGCTGGCCGGTGCGCCGATCACTGCATACCCGCTCAGCGTGGCGCTGCTGGGCAGCGGCCAGGGCACGGTCACCAGTTCGCCCTCGCGCATCCAGTGCGGCAGCAGCACTGCGGCCTGTTCCCACCGCTTCAACAGCAACAGCAGCGTGACACTCAGCGCCAGCGCGGCACCCGGCCATGTGTTCGCCGGCTGGGGTGGCGCATGCAGTGGCAGCGCAACCACATGCAGCCTGACGATGAACGGAGGCAAGGATGTGTATGCCGCATTCAGCCCGCCACCGCCGATGCTGGGCAACGGCGTGCCGCTGTCCAATCTGGATTCCGGCGATGGCGCGCCGCGCTATTTCCAGATGCAGGTGCCCAGTGGTGCGGGCAATCTGCGTTTCCAGATCGCCGGTGGCAGTGGCGATGCCGATCTGTACGTGCGGCGCGGCAGCCTGCCGGGCACGGCTGTGGGCAGCTTCGATTGCCGCCCGTTCCTGCCAGGCAACAACGAGATCTGCACCTTCCCGAATCCGACGCCCGGCACCTGGTATGTGATGCTGACCGGCGATCCGGAATTCGCCGGCGTTTCATTGCAGGGCAGCTATCAGATGGCCGGTGGTGCCGGCATCTTCTGCGATGGCATGGAGATGTTGTCGCAGACCTGCCGGCCCTGATGCATGCAGGCACGGTTGGCGGCAGGCGACGCTGGTGGTCGACGCTCAGCGTTGCTGTGTCAACGTCATCGTCTCGATCTGCGCGCCGCTGGGCCAGCTGCCATCGGCGTAACCGCGCAACAGCGCGCCTTCGCGCACCTGGTACCAGGCGTGCTCGCCGGCGGCATCAAGCTGGATGTGGCTGCCCTGCTCATTCCATTGGAAACGGCCGTTGACCACGGTGGGCTCGGTCTGGCGCTCCAGATAACGCGTGGCCAGGCGGTAGCCGCCATCGGCTGACAGGGTCAATTCGTATTCGATCCCGGGACAGTCGGCGCAGGGCAGCACGCCGCGATAGACGCCCATCCAGTCCAGTGAGTTGCGGCTGTTGTGGTGATCCACCACCTGTTCCGGCGGGGTTTGCACGGGTTCGACGGTGCTGGTGGCACAGGCCGCCAGCAGCAGCGGCAAAACGATCACGAAAACACGCATGGGAGGCCACCTTGATCAGGAAACTGGCGCACAGCATGCCCCATCCGCAGCATGATCAGGAGGCCGCCGACCATGCAGTGTCATACAGCGATGTAATAGTGTGGCTCCACGCCGGGCGCACAAGCGCGCGCGGCGGCTGGGGATGAAAACCGTGGAGGCAGGTCATGGCAATGCGCGTCTACATTGTCGGAATGATGTTTTTGGGTCTGGTGCAGATCGCCGCACCGGCCGGGGCGGCGGAAGAAACCGCACTGCGCGAAGTCGAGCGTGTCGGCACCTCGCTGCATGAACTGGATCGCGCCGCGCGCGCGGCGCTGAAGGAAGCCGAGGGCACCCGCGCCTTCCGCCGCGATGATCGCGTGGCAGGCTGGGTCGCCGATCGGCACCCGGATGGGCTCAGCTTCACCTTTGTCGGGATGGAACCGGGCAGCAGCCAGCCGCTGGCGCTGTACCGCACCGTGATCGCCCGCTCGGGCCGGGTGCTGGAGGATCTGCGGCGCCTGCCGGGTGAACCGCTGGACGCCCGCCTTGCGGCCCAGTTCGCCGCCAGCGAGCAGGCCCGCCTCACCCAGCGCACACGCTGCTCCAACGATGAGGAAACCCTGGTGCTGCCCGATGCCGAAGGTTGGCGTGCCTACGTGCTGCCGCGTGCGGCATTCCCGGATGTGTACCTGCTGGGCGGCAGCTATCGCGTCGAGCTGTCTTCTTCCGGTGATGCCGTGACCGGCGTGCAGGCACTTGCTTCCGAGTGCGTGATTCTCCAGAACAAACCCACTTCCGGCGCGCTGCTCTTCGCCGAGGACCGTGCCACCTTGCCGAACGAGCTGCATGTCTACATCAGCCAGCAGGCCGGCAAGCCGCTGTATGTGACAACCACGCCGAATGGCCGCACCTGGCTGATCCAGGAGGGTCGTATCCACCCGGTGACCGGGATTCCCGCCAGCGCTGGATAAGTCCGCCGCGCGTGCCGGCGCGGCTGCAATTGCTATAGTGCCTTTTTGTTGCAGTGCGATGCGCGCCGTGTGGTCGCCTTGCACGCAGTCGCCGGACGCCGCCCACGCGGCACACCGGTGGCGTCCGATGACAAACAGGAGGGTACGATGCGATTGTTCAACTATCTGATTTTCAGTGTCTTTGCAGTGTCGGCGGCCGCTGCGGCACAGGCCCAGGACGCGTCGACACTGCGCCAGATCGAGCAGCGCGGGAAGGCATTGTTGGAGCTGGACCGGGTCGCGCAGGCCGCGCTGGTCGAGGCCGAGAAGACGCGCTCGTTCCGTCGCGACGATGATGTTCTGGGCTGGGTCTGGGAACCGCGTGGCAGTGCCTACACGCTGACCTTCGTCGGGCAGAATTCCGACAATGAAGTGGTCGGCCGTTTCCGCATCGCGATGAGCAGTTCCGGCCAGCCGCTGGACGAGCTTGAACGGCTCGAACGGATGCCGGTGCCGCCGCGCCTTGCAGCCCAGTTCCACGCCCGCCAGCGTGCCGAGCGGGTCGATCATCCGGAATGTTCCACCACCTACGACACCCTCGTGCTGCCCGGCGATGACGGCCGCTGGCATGCCTATCTGATGCCGCGCTCGGCGTTCCCCGATGTGCATCTGCTGGGCGGCACCCTGCGGATCGACATCAGCGCCGACGGCAATGCAGTACAGCAAGTGCTGCCGCTGGCCGCCGATTGCGCGCTGTTGCAGGATTCGGCCGACGCGCCGGCGTTGCAGGTGACCGATGCCGGCGCCGCGCATCCGAACGAACTGCACGTCTACGTGGCGCAGATGCTGGGCAAGCCGCTGTACGTGACGACCACCGCCAATGACCGTACCTGGCTGATCCAGAACGGCCAGGTCAGCGAAGTGGCCACGCCCGAATGAACCGGTGCGCGGCGTTCACGCGCCGCGCCTGCGTCACTTCACCACTTCACTTCATTCCAGCCCGCGCGGGCCTTCCAGAAAGGTGACCTCGCCGGTCTGGACCGAATATTCGGCCCCGACGATGCGCAGACCATCGTTGAGGATCAGCGATTCCAGCACCGGCGAGCCATAGCGCAGATGGCTGACCGAGATGCCGATGTTGGCGCGCATGCCCTGCAGCGCCAGCGCCTCCGGATCGTTGCGCAGATCCGTGTGCAGCAGGCCTTCCAGCGCCGGCCGCACCCGGTCCACGATCGAACGCAGGTTCGGCGACTGGCTTTCGGCCGGGGTCTGCAACTGCTCGATCGTGGCGCGGATCGCTCCGCACTGGGTATGACCCAGCACCACCACCAGACGCACGCCGAAACGCTCGGCGGCGAACTCGACGCTGCCGATCTGCGACGGCGAGACGATGTTGCCGGCCACCCGGATCACGAACAGATCACCCAGGCCCTGGTCGAACACCAGTTCGGCCGGTACCCGCGCATCCGAACACCCCAGCACGATCGCGAACGGCATGCGGTTGCAGTCCAGCTCCAGCTTGCGGGCCACGGTATCGGAGGCGGCCAGACTTTCGACAAAGCGGCGGTTGCCTTCGCGCAGGCGAATCAGGGCCTGGTCTGCCGGGATCATCGGGAACTCCTGTTGGGATGGATGCAAGGGTGAAATTTTCCCGCAATTGCGGTGCGATGTCCGGTGTCGGCAACGACGCGGGCATGGGGCGCTGGCGGCGACTGGCTCCGTGCAGCCGTGAGCCGGGAGAGAAGTCGGCCAACAGCGGCGGATATTGTATACCCGTGGCGTCGGCCGACCCGCAGGTGTGGCTGAACTTTCCCGTGCCAGCCACGCTCAAAGCACGTCACCACACATGAACCTGCGGGGCACCACCCGCCGTCGCGGTGCATGCAGGACTGGTGTGTTCGCCATCGCGCCCTGATATCCGTTCATTCTGGCGCTTGCCGAACCGGCGGCCAGTTGGCAGGCTGGCAACCGTATCGCCGCCGTGCGACCCCGGGAGATCCCCGGCTTTTCCGTCTTCAAAGGTTTCCCCATGTTCGCAAAGCGCTCGTTGATCGCCCTGGGTCTGGTCCTGTTCATGGCCGCCGGTGCACAAGCCCGCAGCACGCCGGCCGAGCCGGTCACGCTGGCACCCACCGCCACCCAGCTGGACACCGCGACACTGGTCACGCAGCTGCTGAGCAACAGCCGTTACCACTACCAGCCGCTGCCGCTGGACGATGCGCTGTCGGCACGCATCTACGACCGTTATCTCGAATCGCTGGACCGCGACCGCATGTTCCTGCTGGCCGCCGACGTGGAAGGCTTCGCGCCGCTGCGCGACAAGCTCGACGATGCATTGCGCAACCGCCAGCTGCAGCCGGCCTTCGACATGTTCAACGTCTATCTGCAGCGGGTCGGCGACCGCACCCGCTTTGCGCGCGAGTTCCTCAAGACCGAAATCGATTTCAGCGTCGACGAAACCTGGGACTTCGACCGCAAGAAGGCGCCCTGGGCGCAAAGCAGCGACGAACTGGACGAGATCTGGCGCAAGCGCGTCAAGAACGATGTGCTGCGCCTGAAACTGGCCGGCAAGGAAGCCGACGCGATCCGCGAGACGCTGGACAAGCGCTATGCCAACTACGAATCCCGCGCCCGCGCGATCCGTGGCGAGGACGTGTTCCAGACCTTCATGAACGCCTACACCGGCGCGATCGAACCGCACACCTCGTACATGAATCCGCGCACCACCGAGAACTTCAACATGTCGATGCGGCTGTCGCTGGAAGGCATCGGCGCGGTGCTGCAGATCAATGACGAGGAAGTCACCGTGGTGCGCTCGATCGTGCCCGGCGGGCCGGCGGCGATGTCCGGCCAGGTCAAGCCCGGCGACCGCATCTATGGTGTCGGCCAGGGCAAGGACGGCCCGATCGTGGACGTGGTCGGCTGGCGTCTGGACGATGTCGTGGACCTGATCCGCGGCAAGAAGGACACCTGGCTGCGGCTCGATGTGCTGCCGGCCGATGCCGGCAACGACGGCGAACACCGCACCGTGACGCTGGCGCGGCAGAAGGTGAAGCTGGAGGAGCAGGCCGCGAAGAAGTCGATCATCAGCGTCGGCGAGGCCAAAGGTGAAGACACGGGCGAGGACCAGCGCGTGCAGCGCGTGGGCCTGATCGAACTGCCCACCTTCTACCAGGATTTCGAAGGCCGCCGCCGCGATGAACCCGACTACCGCTCCGCCACCCGCGACGTGGCGCGCCTGCTGGAAGAGCTGAAGCAGGAAAAGGTCGACGGCGTCATCATCGACCTGCGCAACAACGGCGGCGGCTCGCTGACCGAAGCGATCGAACTGACCGGTCTGTTCATCGATTCCGGCCCGGTGGTGCAGGTGCGTGATGCGCGCGGCCGCGTCGATGTGCAGCGTGACACCTCGCGCGGCACCACCTGGGATGGTCCGCTGGCGGTGATGGTCAACCGCGCCTCGGCCTCGGCTTCGGAAATCTTCGCCGCCGCGATCCAGGACTACGGCCGTGGTCTGGTGATCGGCGAGCCGACCTTCGGCAAGGGCACGGTGCAGAACCTCGTGGATCTGGACATGTTCGTGCGTGGCGAGCAGTCCGGCTTCGGCCAGCTGAAGATGACGGTGGCGCAGTTCTTCCGCATCGAAGGCGGTTCCACCCAGCACCGCGGCGTGACCCCGGACATCGATTTCCCGGTGACGCTGGATGCCGAAGATTACGGCGAAAGCAGTTACGACAATGCCCTGCCCTGGGCCCGGGTCGACGCTGCACCGCATTCGCGCCAGGCCAATTTCAAGCCGTTGCTGCCGCTGCTGGAAACCCGCCACCAGGCGCGCGCGCAGAGCGACCAGGAATTCATCTGGTGGACCGAGGACGTGGCCGAATACCGCCGTCAGCGCGCCGACAAGTCGGTATCGCTGAACGAGGAGGTCCGCCGCGCCGAACGCGAGCGCAACGAGGCCCGCCGCAAGGCACGCGAAGAAGCGCGCAAGGCCGCCGGACTGGCCGACAACGGCCACGACTCCAACGAGGACGACGGCCTGCAGGCCGACGAACGCGATCTGGTGGCCGAAGCCGCGCGCGATGCCGAGGAAGAGAAGAAGGACACCCCGCCGGACGTGCTGGCACGCGAGGCCGCGCACATCCTGGTGGACGCGATCAACCTGCTCGATACCGATCGCACCCTGGCCGCACAGGTGCTGCCGCCACCGCTGGCCGATACGGCACTGGAACCGGCCGAGCGCGTCCGCTAAGCGGGCGGCAACACCGCTCCAACTTCTCTCCCACGCAACGGCGCCATCTGCATCCAGATGGCGCCGTTGCCTTGATCCCGGCCTCTGCTGCCCATGTCCGCGCCCGTTCCGTCCGCTTCCGCCCGCCCATGGGCCATCGCTGCGGCGCTGTTTTCCCTTTACGTGATCTGGGGTTCGACCTATCTGGCGATCCGTTTCGCGCTGGAGGGTTTTCCGCCGTTCCTGCTGGGTGCGATCCGCATGGGTCTGGCCGGGGCGCTGATGTACGCCGTGCTGCGCGCAACCGGCACGCCGCCACCCACACGTACCCAGTGGCGGCAGCTGTGGTGGCTGGCGATCTTCATGGTGCTGCTCAGCAACGGCCTGGTGAATTACGCCGAACAGGAAGTCTCCTCCGGCATGGCGGCGGTGGCGGTCGCCTCGATGCCGCTGTGGGCAGCGCTGTTTGCGTTGCTGCGCGGCCAGCGGCCCAGTGGCAACGAATGGGTCGGGCTGGCGATCGGGTTTGCCGGCGTGCTCTGGCTCAATGCCGGCAGTTCGCTGACCGGCACCCCGCACGGCATGATCGCGCTGCTGATCGCGCCGGTGGCCTGGGCCTGGGGTTCGATCTGGAGCCGCGGGCGTGATCTGCCGACGCCGTTCATGTCGGCCGCCGGGCAGATGCTGTGCGGTTCGGTCTGGATGCTGGGCGCCGCGCTGGCCAACGGCGAACGGATGACGCAGTGGCCATCACTGGATGCCGTGCTGGCATTGGGCTATCTGGTGACCTTCGGCTCGATCATCGGCTTCACCGCCTACATCTGGCTGCTGCAGCACGTACGCCCGGCGCTGGCCACCAGCTATGCCTATGTGAACCCGCCGATCGCGGTGCTGTTCGGCGTGCTGCTCGCAAACGAAGCCTTCGATCTGCACGAGCTGGGCGCGATGGCGGTGATTCTGGTGGGTGTGGCGATCATCACGCTGGCGCGCAGCAAGCCGCGTTGACGCGCCGCCACCAGCATTGCGCCGGGCATGAAAAAGGCGGAACCGCCGCAGCGATCCCGCCTTTTCACAACTGCGTATAGCGTTCCGGCATCACGCCGGCGCGATCACTTGAAGTTGTAGACCAGGTTGAGCTTGGTCAGCTTGTCGGTCTTCTCGATGCCGGGGCCGACATCGGTGTTGTGGCGTACGTCGAACCCGGCCTTCAGCGCCAGCTTCTCGCTCATCGCCACCGATACGCCAAAGGCATTGCTGGCGAAGGTGTTGTCGCTGCCGGCTTCGATCAGCAGCGTATTGAACAGCGTCGTGGTGTCGGTGATCTGGTGCTTGTAATCGAGCAGGCCGCGACCGATCAGTTCGCTTTCGGTTTCGCCGGTGGTGGCGCTCTTGGCGCGGCGGTAACCCGGGCCGATTTCAGCCGACAGGCTGGTGCGCTCGTTGTCGATGAACTGGTGGCCATAACCCATCGAGAACGTGGTCTGGTATTCGTACGGTGCGAAATCGTCATTCTCGTAACGCAGCGCGGTGATCCAGGAGCTGACCTTGCTGAGCTTCAACGCACTGCTGGCACCGGCTTCGTAACGGTTGGCGGACAGCTGCATGCGGTCCTCCTCGACCCCGTCACCATCGAAATCGCCGGTGACCTCGGCCTTGTTGCGCAGCGCGCTCAGGTAGAACGAATGCTTCCAGGCGTCGTCCTCGTTGACGAAGGCCAGCTTGCCGTTGGCGTTGTCCGAGCGTGCATTGCCACGCGCCATCGCCAGACCGAATTCACCAGTACCGGACCAGCCCGACTCCTGGGCGGCGGCGGTCAATGGCAAACCTGCAGCCAGGGCCGTGGCCAAGGTGGCGAGAAGCAGGGTCTTGTGGGTCATGGTGCTGGTCTCCGTGCGGGGCGTGGCGCCGGCTGGCGCGAAAGGGGCGTCATGCTATGGGTGGCGGTGGCCAGCGAGGTGAATTCATCCTGACTGGCAGCCGAATCCGGATGGCTCGCTGTCAGCAAAAACTCAGCTTCCGCCGCCTTGCTGAGGACTGCCGCCCAGTATAATGGTGCGTTACTTTTTCCCTTCAGAAACACAGCCATGCGTCATTATCTGCTCTCCGTGGTCACCCTGATCGGCCTCTCTGGCGCGCTGCCCGCGATGGCGGGAATCCATGTCGGCCTTGGCCCGGTGGACGAGATCCAGGGCAAGAGCAGCAATACGCTGACGCTGAGCTGGGAAAACCAGGCGCAGCATCCGTGGGAAGTGATGGTCGGGGTCATCGACGAGCGTGATTCCACGATCATTTCCACCCCGCGCGTGTATTTCGGCTCGGTCTCCAAGCGTTTCACCTGGAAGGGCTGGTTCGCGCAGGGCGGCATCGCCGCGACCAACTCCAATACTGAGGTGTTGTCCGAGCACTGGCAGTTCATGACCGGCATCGGCTACCGCCACGACCGCTTCACGGTATCGCTGCGCCATCTGTCCAATGCCAACACCGGCGGCCGCAACCGCGGCGAGAACTTTCTGCTGTTCCAGTACGGATTCTGATCCGGCTGCGCGGGCCGATCAGCGTCAGCGGCAACGGCGCCGTTCGCGGTCGATCAGCACCTGCAACTCGTCCTCGCCGATGCGCTCGTTGCGCGCGGCCAGGTCGCGGATCTTGCTTTGCGTATCCGGGCACGGGTTGTAGTTGCCGCCGAACAGCGTGCCGATGGTCTTGAGAATGTCCTCGGGCGTGATCGAGCGGCGCAGCATGATCGGGTTCGGGGTATAGGACTCGGCCCGGCCCGGCACCCGCGCGGTATGGCGCTGCATCGGATCGCGCTCGAACGGCATCGCCTGTTCCACCTGCGTACGCGCCGCCGCGCGGATCGCATCCATCACTTCCATCGTGTCGGGCATGCGTTGCGGCGCTGGCGCGGCGGGTGATGAAGATGTCACAGGCGGGTCCGGCGGAGCCGAAGGCGTGGCACGTGGTGGCGCAATACGCGGTGATGCACGCGGGCGCTGCGGCGCCACCGGAAACGGTGGCGGAGGTGGCAGGTCCTGCATTGCCGGCGCAGCCGGGATGAACTCCACCTGCAAGGCGCCATCATCGCCGTCATCGCGCACCGGATCGCGCACCATCCACAGGCCCAAGACGACGTGTGCCAGCACGCAGGCGCCCAGCACCGCCAGGCGTATCCTTCGGTCCTGCTGTGGATCGTCCGTGGATGATGCCATGTCGCGTCCTTGTCGAGGGCCGCGACGCTAACGCATCGAGGGTTAAGCGGTAGTTAGGGCCGGTTTCAGGCTGTGCTTGAGTGTGCAGAAACGGCCCCTGCTTTCCCCTTCGCGCGCGAACACGCGAAGGGGAAAGGCCATACGAACCGCTGCCGGGAACCAGCCCGGCAGCGGTTGGGTACGCATCAGGCAACCATGCCGCCACCATCCTGTGGTGGTGTCGGCGGCGTTTCGGGTGCCGGCGGGGCCGGGGGCAGCTCGGCTGCGCTGTCGGCGTAGACATCCTTCCACGCCAGATACATCGAGGCGCCAGCCAGCGGCACCGCGACCAGCGACACCAGCACCTGCGCCAGCAGGCTGGAAATCAGCGCCAATATGCCGGTCACCACCACCAGCGCCAGCACGAACACCACCAGGTACAGCAACACTGCGCCGATATTCGCCAGACAGGCACGCACGCTCTGCTTCATCGCGGCGAACGCGTCATTGCTGACGAACATCGTGTCCGGGATGGCGAAGAAGGCCAGCGCGAACACCAGCAGGCCCAGTGCCAGCATCACCGGCAGCAGCACCAGCGCGCCCACGCCCATGGCACCGATCAGCGCCGCTGGCGATTCCATCGCCGCCGACATGCCGGCACCGGCCAGGCTGACCAGGATCACCACCGTCAGCAGGATCACCAGCACCACACCGGCGATCACGCCCGGCAGGCACAGCAGCAGCAGCGGACCGATCTTGCCTTCCAGCTGGAAGCCACGGAACAGGTCGCCAACCTCGGCATTTTCACCCCGGTCCTGACGGCGTGCGGCCCAGGCAATGCCGCCGTACAGCGTCGGCCCAATGATCGCCAGCGCCAGCGAACCCAGCAGCGGGACCACCGAGATGATGGTGTAGATCAGTCCCATCAGGATGAAGGGGCCGGGATTCTTCAGCATCAGCGTGATGCCGTTGCTGAGCCAGGCAAGGCCGTTGCCGGCAGGTACGGTGCGGATGGTCATGGTGTTCTCCTTGGATTGAAATCGGGATTCGGGGTTCGAGATCCGGGCGGGTCATTCCGGCGGCGGCAGCACGTCCAGCACTTCGGCGATCGTGGTCAGGCCCTGCGCCACCTTCTGCGCGCCGGCGGCACGCAGCGTCTGCATGCCATCGGTGACGCAGGCGCGGGTGAAGGCGGCCTGATCCATGTCCTGCAGGATCCCACTGCGCAGTGGCGGCGTGATCAGCAGCAGTTCGTACAGACCGACGCGTCCGAGGAAGCCACTGTGACGACATTCCAGACAGCCGCGTGCAGCCTGCCCGGTGGCGGGCTTGGCGATATCCAGCCCATCGGCCAGCACCGCCCAGCCGTCCTCGTCCAGCGGCGCCGGCTTCTTGCAGTGCGGGCACAGGGTGCGCACCAGACGCTGCGCCAGCACGCCGTTGAGGGTGGACTGGATCAGGTAATGCGGCACGCCCAGATCCAGCAGCCGGGTGATCGCCGAAGGCGCATCGTTGGTATGCAGCGTGGAGAGCACCAGATGCCCGGTGAGCGAGGCCTGCACCGCCATCTGCGCGGTTTCCAGGTCGCGGATTTCACCGATCATGATGATGTCCGGATCCTGCCGCAGCAGGGTGCGCACGCCGGAGGCGAAATCCAGTTCGATGGCCTGATGCACCTGCATCTGGTTCAGTTCCGGCGCGATCATCTCGATCGGGTCTTCGACGGTGCAGACGTTGACGTCCGGCGTGGCCAGGCGCTTGAGCGTGGAATACAGCGTGGTGGTCTTGCCCGAGCCGGTCGGGCCGGTCACCAGCACGATGCCGTGCGGGCGCCGGGTCAGCTCGTTCCAGCCTTCGGCCTCGGCGGCGTCAAAGCCCAGTTCCTCGGTCGATTTGACCGCGGTATCCGGGTCGAAAATACGCATCACGCATTTTTCGCCGAACGCGGTGGGCATGGTGGAAAGACGCATTTCCACTTCGCGCCCGCCCGGCGAGCGGGTCTTGATGCGGCCATCCTGCGGCCGCCGGCGTTCGCCCAGATCCATGCGCCCGAGCACCTTGATGCGGCTGATCGCCGCGATCATCACCGGCGTGGGCAGTTCGAACACCTTGTGCAGCACGCCGTCGATGCGGAAACGCACCCGGCTGATGTCGCGCCGTGGTTCCAGGTGGATGTCGCTGGCGCGCTGTTCGTAGGCGTACTGCAACAGCCAGTCGACGATGTGCACGATGTGGCGGTCGTCGGCCCCGACTTCGCCGGCGCGGCCCAGCTCCACCAGCTGCTCGAAGCTGGGCATCGAGACGGTCTGGTTTTCGTCGCGCTGGTCCTTGGCGCCGCGCACCGAACGCGTCACGCCGAAGAACTCCATCATGTAGCGCGCCAGATCCAGCGGATTGGTGACGACGACGACGATCTCGCGCCGCAGGATCTGGGCCAGATCCGGCTGCCAGCGCAGATCGGTCGGCTCGCTGGTGGCGATCACCACGCGCTCGGCATTGACCGCCACCGGCAGGATGCGATGGCGCTGCGCATAGGCGTGCGAGATCAGCGCGGTGACGGCCGGTACGTCGATCTTGGTCGGATCGATACGCAGATAGCGCACCCCGGCCTGCTGCGCGAGCCAGTGGGTCAGGGTTTCCAGATTCAGTTCGGCATCGGGCCGGCGCCGATTGCGGAATTTCAGATTGGCGATCAGCACCAGCGGGTGGATGTCCACGCCGGTGCGCTGCTCGCGTACCGCCTGACGCGCGCGGCCGATGTCCTCATGACTGATGTAGCCATCCTCGGCCAGCGCCGTCAGCACCCTTTCCAGACTCAGCCGGGTGTTGTCGGGAAAGCGTCCGGGCACGGCCGGGCGCGGCGGTGGAGAGCTGGGCATGCGCGATCAACGGCAGCGCGGCGTGGCCGCAGGATGCACCCAAGTCTACCCGAGCACGGCGGCGGCCATGCGTGCCGGAAGACCTCAGCCCGGCATCGGCTTGCGCGCGCTCAAAAAGGTCCACAGATCGCGGTAGGACGGCACCAGCACATCCTGTTCGCAGCGGTTCTCGAAGTGGGCATCAACTGCCTCGCGGATCAGCGGCAGCAGGCGGCGGCGCTCGTCGCGGTCGGCGGCATCGGCGCGGCCATGGCCGCAGCACTGCATGCTGAAGACACCGCCGGGTCGCAGCGCGGACGCGATCTTGGCGACGATGTCGGTGATGAAGGCGGCCCGGCTCTGGTTCTCGCGCACCGGGTCCATCGTCAGGTCGTAGATCACCGCATCCAGCCCGCGCGCCTGCGCGATCCAGGCGAACGCATCGCCAACCACGACGTGGGCGCGGGGGTTGTCGAAGGCTTCGCCGCAGACCGCCGGCAGGTGTTCACGGCACAGCTCGATCACGCGCGCGTCGATCTCGATCATCGTCAGTTCGGCCGGCACATGGTCCAGCGGTTCCAGACTGCGCAGCAGTTCCCCCAGCACCCCACCATCGCCGCCACCCAGGATCGCGACCCGTTCCAGCTGCCGCAATTCCAGCAGCGGGCTGACCATCGCCACGCCGTAGGCGGCGTCGGATTCGGAGATCTGCAGGTCGCCATCCAGATACAGCTGGCCCCCGAAAACCGGGTGCCGCGCGATGCGGATCTGTTGCAGACCGGTGTGCTCATCGGCCAGCAGCACACTGCCGTCGGAGCGGCGCGAAGAAACGGCGGGAAGTCCGGCACGGAGGCCGTGGGATGCGGGCATCGGGGTTCCTTGGTGGGTGGATGACAGATTCCATCCTCGACAAAGCCTTGCCCCGGCGCAAGTTCGAAGCACCCCGGGATCGCGCCCGCGCCCCGCGTGGCCGGCGTCTTGCCCTTATAATCGAACGCTTTTCCGCCGCATGTGCACCGCAATGACCGGACCCACCTTCCAGGACCTGATCACCCGCCTCAACGCCTACTGGGCGGCGCAGGGCTGCGTGCTGATCCAGCCGCTCGATCTTGAAGTCGGGGCCGGCACCTTCCACCCGGCCACCTTCCTGCGCGCGCTCGGGCCCGAGCCCTGGAACGCGGCCTATGTGCAGCCTTCGCGCCGCCCCACCGATGGCCGCTACGGCGAAAATCCGAACCGGTTGCAGCATTACTACCAGTACCAGGTGGTGATGAAGCCGAACCCGGACAACATCGTCGAGCTGTACTTCGATTCGCTCAAGGCGCTGGGCATCGACCCGCTGGTGCACGATCTGCGCCTGGTCGAGGACAACTGGGAATCGCCCACGCTCGGCGCCTGGGGGCTGGGCTGGGAAGTCTGGCTCAACGGCATGGAAGTCACCCAGTTCACCTACTTCCAGCAGGCCGGTGGTCTGGAATGCAAGCCGGTGCTGGGCGAAATCACCTACGGCCTGGAACGGCTGTGCATGTACCTGCAGGAATGCGACAACGTCTACGACCTGGTCTGGACCATCGGCCCGCAAGGCCCGGTCACCTACGGCGATGTCTATCTGCAGAACGAGCGCGAACAGAGCGTCTACAACTTTGAACATGCCGATGTGGCCGAGCTGTTCCACCGCTTCGACGCCTGCGAGGACGAGGCGCAGAAGCTGGTCGAACTGGGCCTGCCGCTGCCGGCCTACGACCAGGTCTGCAAGGCCAGCCACAGCTTCAACCTGCTCGACGCGCGCCGCGCGATTTCCGTCACCGAACGCCAGCGCTACATCCTGCGCGTGCGCAAGCTGTCGCAATCGGTGGCGCAGGCCTACTTCGAGCAGCGCGAGAAACTCGGGTTTCCCGGTGTGAAGCCAGCCGCCGCATAAGCCCCTTCCCCGGGACTGACGCCGGGATGGGCGTCTGGCGCATCGCCAAGCCCATCTCCGCCACGGCCCACACCCTCCTCCGCCTTCGGGCACCTTCTTCCACCCGGAGAAGGACAAAGCGACAAGAGCTTCCAACATGGCCGACAAGCAACCCCTCCTGATCGAACTTGGAACCGAGGAACTTCCCGTCAAGGCGCTTCCCGGCCTGGCACAGGCGTTCTTCGATGGCGTCGTCACCGGGCTGGAAAAGCGCGGCATCGCACTGGAGCACGGCGAGGCGAAGCCGCTGTTCTCGCCGCGCCGGCTGGCGGTGCTGCTGCCGGGCGTGGCCACGCGCCAGGCCGAACAGTCCAGCGAGGTGCTCGGCCCGTACCTGAACATCGCACTGGACACCGACGGCCAGCCGACCCGCGCACTGCAAGGCTTCGCCGCCAAGAACGGCATCGACTGGACCGCGCTTGAACGCACCACCGATGCCAAGGGCGAACGCTTCGTGCACCGCTCGGTGCGCGCCGGATCGGATACCGCGCAACTGCTGCCCGAGATCCTGCTCGAAGCCATCGCCGCAATGCCGATTCCCAAGCCGATGCGCTGGGGCGCGCACGAACACGCCTTCGCGCGGCCGCTGCACTGGCTGGTGCTGCTGCTGGGCGATGCCGTGGTGCCGGCCAGCCTGTTCGGCATCGCATCCGGGCGCGACAGCCGCGGCCACCGCTTCCATCATCCGGACGCGATCAGCATCGCGTGTGCCACCGACTACGTCACCGCGCTGGAAAGCGCCTTCGTGCTGGTCGATCCGGAACAGCGCCGCGCCCGCATCCGCCAGCAGGTGGAAAACGCCGCCGCGCAATGCGGCGGCGTGGCGCGCATTTCCG
>Ga0265293_10007135_pt1 | contig 17420 bp, 28 predicted proteins | sample Munlanlewell138R_FD_192505 | JGI IMG/M metagenome (GOLD analysis project Ga0265293, IMG submission 192505) | Leachate microbial communities from a municipal landfill in Southern Ontario, Canada - Leachate well 138R | ecosystem: Engineered > Solid waste > Landfill > Unclassified | place: Canada...
AGTAAATCACCCTACTCACTATTGTGTCAACGGCCTCGAATGTATTGATGTAATCGAGGCCCTCAATCTTAATTATCATTTTAGTAATGCGTTCAAATACCTCTGGAGAGCTGGCCGTAAAGACCCAGTATACCAAGATATCCAAAAAGCAGTTTGGTACTTAAATAGATGGCTAGAAAAAAATAAACCAGTTGAAATTAATTACAACGAAGAATTTCAAAGAATGCAAGAAGAAGTTGCTATTGAACAAACAGAAAAACCTTATGACGCTGATTTTTAACTCCATTACAAGGAAAGCTATGCACCTATACGACATTGACCTCTCACAAGATAGTAATACTGTATTAAAACTAGCTACAGATAATCCAGCATTTGGACCTGTATTTACACATATTTTCAAGACACTAAAGCATATGTGTGTTGCAGCCCGTGATGCTTTAATGGAAACGGGGGACGTTAGTAATACTGACTCCAATATAGCTGTACGATATATATTGCGGTCGTTATTTGAAAGTTATATGTTAAATATGGAAATTCATGAGCACTACAAAGACTATTCTCCAGTTGAATATGAACAAATGGTAGAAAAGTTAGTAAAGTTAACTCCAGATACTATATGCGAATTTTTGAATATTGCAAAAGAAGATACAGAAAAGGCTTTAGATTATCTAGATAATGCAATGGAAAATCTAAAACACCCTCAAAATAACAATGGAGAAATGCATGAAGGCGACTCTAACATTTAATTTACCTGATGAAGCATGGGAATTTGAATGTGCATCCCGTGGCTATAATGTTATTAGAGATTTAAATTACTTTAAGGAAAAAATACACTCACAATTAAAACACGGGCACGAATATTTTACTGTTGATGAGGTGCTAGATTATGTTTATTCTGAGTTAATTTTAATTTCGTCACAAGTTGGTGAAGCTTAATAATTAACATTAATTACACACAATTTAATAAATTACATGGATAATCATATATTATATAATACGTTTATACACAGGTTAAAAAAATTAAGTACTGTAGATACAGCTGCTGTATGTACGTTATTAAGTAATATATTTACATTAAGAACAATTAGTAATAATACACATGGCGGTTTGGCTGAGATTGCTATAGTTGAATTTATTAATCATTATTTTAATAATGAGTATACAGCAATACATGTAGGAAAAGAATATTATAGATCAAATAATAATGAAATTGATATTGCATTACGCGATATATACTCTGAGTGTGTATTACCACTAAGTATAAAAACTTATGGTTTGGGTGCAATACAACTAGCAACGGATAAAAATTCAAGTTTATATGCTCATTTAAATACGATTAACAGATCAATCACAGATACACAAGAAATTAAGACTATTATAAGTATGCCATGTTTTACAGCATTGCTAAATAAATGTATATTATGCTTAATATACGAAGAACAGCAGTATTCTTGTAATATCGTAACTTTTGACTTTAAATTAGCACTGGATAACGTAGCATATATAGAGCAACTGTTACCACACGGACGTAGAAAGCATATTGCTTATAGGTTTTTTGACACAAATAATACACGTATTTTTGAGATACGCTGCGGAGGTAAAAGCAGTAATGCATTACAGCGTGGTTTATGGACACATACAACACATAGTATACAATATTTTAATAGTATTTTTGAGCAGTGGCAAACATGGACGATTAATAATACGTTATTACAATTAATTACTAAAAGTTTAATAGCCCCAGCAACAAGTCATGCAGTCGCATTACAAAATATTATTTCGCACACTAAATGAAAGCTTAAACTATGTTAATAGCACCACAAACAGAAAGTATTAAATATATAGGGTCTAAGCTAACATTGCTACCTTATATACTGGATATAATACAAGATTTAAATGTAAAGACAGTATTTGATGGCTTTGCTGGTACTACAAGAGTATCTCAAGCGTTGGCTAAAAGTGGGTATACTGTAATTAGTAATGATATTGCTATATGGTCATTTATATTTGGTACATGTTATTTATTAAATACTAAAACACGTGAAGATTACACAGCACTTATTACACATTTAAATAATGTACCTCCAGTTGATGGCTGGTTTACAACTAATTATGGTGGATACGTAAATGATGGACTGGCAATACAAGCTGATGGGTTAAAAAAACCATGGCAAATACATAATACACGTAAACTGGATGGTATACGCCATGAAATTACTAAATTAAATTTAGACCCACTAGATAATGCTGTTGCATTAACTAGTTTAATGTTAGCATTGGATAAAGTAGATAATACAATGGGGCATTTTACATCCTATCTTAGTAAATGGTCAGCAAGATCATATAAACAATTATTATTACAAATACCCCATGTGTTTATAACAAACAAATCACATACAGTATATCAACAAGATATTATTACATTAGCTCCGATTATTAATGCTGATTTAGCTTATTTAGATCCACCATATGGTTCAAATAATGAAAAAATGCCGTCTTCTCGTGTTAGATATAGTGCATATTATCATTTATGGCAAACTATTTGCGCTTGTGATACCCCAGAAATATTTGGTAAGGCAAAACGGCGTGTAGATACTAAAGATTGTAATAGTTCAGTTTTTGAGGATTATAAAAAACAGGATAATGGTAAATTTATTTGTCTTGAGGCACTGCAACGTACAATAGTACAATTACGCACAGAATGGGTATTATTATCATATAGTTCTGGTGGTAGGGCCACTGCAAGCGACTTAAGTGATATGCTTTATACACACGGGGATATTGTTAAAATATTAAATATAAATTACAAAAATAATGTAATGTCATACACACAGTCAACAAAAAAATGGTTACGAGAGACAGATACACCTAATGTAGAATATTTGTTTTTATTACATAAGAGGTAACTAGTAATTAACATTAATTAGCCAGGAGACACAACAACAAATGAAAGTAGTAATTAATTCATGTTTTGGTGGTTTTGGGTTATCTGAAGAAGCGTATGCAGAATTAGGTATTCCTTGGGATGGCTATGGTTATGATTATGCTGAATCTGAAAAGCGTAGTGATCCTAAGTTGGTGGAAGTTGTGGAAAAATTAGGTGCAAAAGCAAATGGTAGGCATGCAAAACTGCATATTGTAGAAATTCCTGACGACATTGAATATACCATTGAAGAGTATGATGGTAGAGAACATGTAGCGGAGGCACATAGTACGTGGTTCTAAATAATGCAAGTATCTGATTTAAAAGATGAAGAACTAATTGAAATATTTAATTGTACTCCAGGCAGACTTTTCGACGAATTTGAATTTTATCCACTTTCAAGCCCCGGTATGCCACCACCGGGGCCTAATTTTTTAAAGACAGCTGAATTATGGACAGATGAACAAAATAGTGCTGAATGGTGGTTAAAGTATAACTACTTTAGGGCATTATATGATTCTGAATGTAGTTTTAGACTTCCAGTAGATGTAGGTGGAACTAACGCAGAACCACTGCCTATAATTCCGGGGCATCTTTGGGGGGGTATGGTTTCTGGGCCGATTGTTCCAGATTCTGACCCTAAAATTATGATAGTAGGCAAGATGCCTACTTTAGACGACATTAATAATAAGCGTAATTTTACTAGTGATACTGGTCAACTATTACGCAATATTCTTTCTGAATTAGGTTTATCTGAAACCACGCTAAATAATATTTATGTTACTAACGCTGTTAGGTGGTTTTATCGTAACCCCAAGAGTGATAAGATTCCCGATAAGTGGATTAAAGATTGCCTTCCACTACTGCATCAGGAATTCCGCCTTATTAAACCAGATATTGTACTGTGTCTTGGAACTGAGGCTACAAAGGCAGTATTAGGTACTAAGTTTACACTTAAGTCTATGATTGGGCAGGTTAAGGAAATAGAAATACCTGTATATAAATTAGATGAAGCGCCATGCTATCATACTATGAAAGTTATGGCAGTTACGAATCCCGGAATACTACGACATAAACCTGAACAAGAGCCTACTATTAAGGTGGCTCTATCCCAGTTTGTGGAACTAGTAAAAGGTGAAACTGTAACTGGCAGATTAGATGATATTGAAATCCAAATTATTAATGACGAAGAAACCCTTACTGAACTCGTAGACCTTATTCTTAGTCAACCTGGAATTAAAAAGGTTGGTGTTGACCTTGAATGGGACCAACGATACCCAACTGAACCGGGTGCATATGTACGTACAGTACAGATAAGTCATACACCCAGATATGGGGCTGTAATTAAACTTAGGGAAGCTGGTGGTACACCTAGCTTCACTCCTAATATTGATGCTGCTATTACACAATTAAAAAGAATATGGGCACACGATGAAGTACAAATTGGTGGTGCTCACTTTTCTGCGGATATTCCGTGGCTGGAAAGTTTAGGAATTCCTGCAGCTACACAATTCCGTGTTCCAATTGATATTAATAAGCTAAATGAAGGCAACTATGCGGGTGGATTTGATGTTGCAGTTGCCGAACACGCTCATAATGAATCCGGACCCTTCGGACTTAAAGACCTATCGGTATTTAGATGTAAGGCTGAGCCTTGGGATTTACAGGTAGAGCAATGGATTGCTGAGTATATTAAGTCTATTAATATAAAGCGTAAGGACTTACCTGGATATGGTATGATTCCTGACGAAATTCTATTACCTTATGCTGGATATGACGTAGCATTTACACGAGAATTGATGGATATTGAGTGTGAACTGCTTAAGTCAGATAAGTATAACGCTCCCTGTTGGAGGCCATTCCATATTTCTATGCTTGCCATGCCTGCATTTTTGGAAATGCACATGAATGGTATAAATATTGATAGAAAGCGTATGGATGCGCTCACGGATTTATACTTGGAAGTGCGTGCAGATAAATTGCAAAAGTTTCGTGAAAAGATTAAATGGCCAGAGTATAATCCCCGGTCTTTCCCACAAACCGTTGAATTGTTATTTGGGGAAGAGTATAACCGGAAGATGGATTCTAACGGTAATTATATGGTAATTAGGCCCAAGGGTGCTATTTCCTTTAAGTTACCACCAGTTAAAAGTACATCTAAACAAAACTGGGATATTGTTGTAAATAAACGTGAGGAAGATAGGTATAGTCCTAGCACTGACCAGGAAGTTTGTGGTATTCTTGCTACAAAGAATCCTGCAGTAGGTGAATTAAGGGATATTAAGTTTATTGACCACATCTTAAAGAGTGTATTACGAGCACCCATTGTGAGTAATGGTAATTATGTATTGGATGCTTTTGGTAATCGCACCTACGATGGTGGTATTGGAACTGCAATTGATTACGACAATCGTGTAAGAAGTACCTTTAGTCAACTTAAAGAAACTGGGCGTGCAAGCAGTGCCCGTTTCCCCTTACAAAACCTTGCTAAGCGTAGAGAGGCTGCATACGCTGCTGTAGCTGGGGATAAGTATAAGTACCCCGTTAGAAGTATATTATGCGCACGTCCTGGCTACGTGTTAATGGAAGTAGACTTCCAATCTGCTGAACTATTCGTGTCTGGTGTATTAGCTAGAGATGCTAACTTGATTGAGCATTGTCGTAGAGCAATGCTTCCTAAGAGCGATCCAGACTTCTATGATATTCACTCAAATGTGGCTGTATTAGCATTTAATTTAGATTGTGAGCCTACACCTGCTGGATTAACCAGTATTGGGAAGATTCACCTACGTGTTGGAGCTAAGAACGTGATTTTTGGTAGCTTTTATGACCGTGGTGCAGAGGCTATTGCACGGCAATGCCAAGAAGAAGGTATTGATATCGTGGCAGCAGATGCATTGTTAATTAAGAGTGCTATTTTTGAGTTATATCCAGACGTTCAAAAATTTCAAGCAGAGGTTAGAGAACGTGTAATTAATCCAGGGTGGCTTCAAAACCCATTTGGACGTAGACGTAGATTTTATTATACACGTGATGAGCAGGTTATTTCTGCCAACCAACGTGAAGCGTTAAATATGCCACCACAATCGACCGTGGCCGACAGCCTATCAATGGCATTATTTAATCTAAAAACACACCCTGCACGCCAAGACGTAGAGTATCATATATTATCCCAGATTCATGACGCTGCACTGTTAGAGGTGCCTGTGGCTAACGTAGGGATACTATATAATACGATTATTCCGGAGTGCTTTAGAGATAAGGTAAGCTTTAAAGCTTGTGACCTAGACGGAGTGCCTTATGAGGGTAGTCCTGATTATAGATTCGGATTAGAAACTGACATTTATCAATATTGGGGAATTAAACTGAAGAAAGAAGATTATGAAAAAATTGGATTGGATCCTGACTTTGCTAAATAATATTAATTAGCATGACTACAAAAAAGAAATCTTGTAAGTGTATTTATAACCCTACGCCTGTACACCCAGGTGCTACAATTAGGGAAACAGTGATTAGCAGGCTTATAGATATTACATATGTTGTATTACATAAAGATACATTTGAGAACTTAATTGTAGCTGGCGTAATAGATGAGCTATCAGAGCTTATGGAAGGTAAGGGCTGTATTACACCAGCGTTAGCTATAGTATTACAAGATATAACAGGACTGTGTTCTGAATTTTGGCTTAACTTGCAAAAGAATTATGACAAAGAAACAAAAAAGCGTGCAACTAGGAAAAAACCTACACAAAAATATATTGATAAATTACGTGATAAATACGTGCAGAAGTTTCGCACTTGTAACACGGAAGAGTTATTAAAAGTTGTAGCGATGCTGGAACAGGAATTTGATGTCTAAATATACACGTGAATCTTTAATTACAGAATTAAAATACCTTATGCAAGTGAATAACTCAAAACAAGCAGAATTTCAGAAACAAAATAACCTCCGTAATGAAGTGGGGACTATAACACGGGAAGCGTGTATGATTATGGCGTTGGTGCCACAAATGCAAGAACTTGGTGTTACACTTGAGGATATTAGGGAGGAAGGTTAATGGACGTTCAAATTATTATTAATGATGATATTGGTATTTTAGGTGTATTTACTCCGGAGGTTTCAATTGAAGATGTAACTTTTTATGCTGAGTATTGGAAAAAAAGGCTACATTTAGACAATTATGTTATAGTTAATTGGGTATTAAATGATCAAGATAACTTTAACATATGGAAGCAAACTATATGAAGCCAGTTGTATTATTTCGTAAACATTTAGCCGAAGACGGTGAATTTGAGGTATGTCAAAATTATTTTGAAACAGTAGAACTTCGTACCAAGTGTAAAGATAATCTTGTAATTGGTAGGTATGCTTGTCTACCGCATTATAATGAACTTGCTGCTGACTTATGTATGGTTGGTAGTAGGCTTATTAATTTACCACAAGAGCATAGATGGATTGCAAATTTTAATTGGTATGACCGATTAAAAGATTATACTCCTAGAACGTGGTTTGGGTATGATTTTAACTTATCTAACTGTTGTGACTACAATGGGCCTTTTGTAGTTAAAGGTAGGACTAATTCTAAAAAGTTCCAATGGAATAAGATGATGTTTGCTAGAGATAAGCTGCAGGCCACTAATATCGCCTGTGATCTTATGGCAGATTCTTATATTGGGGAACAAGGTATAGTCTTTAGGGAGTATGTTCCTTTAGAGACATATGAAATTGGTGTAAATGGATTGCCATTCACAAATGAATGGCGAATGTTCTTTCATAGAGATATATTATTAAGTTGTGGTTATTATTGGTCGATTGCAGAAAAAACTGATTATGAATGTCCTCCGGAGGCTATTGCATTTGCAACAGAAGTTGCTAAAATTGCTAAGTCGTTTGCCACGTTTTTTGTGTTGGATGTCGCCAAAACTGAAGATGGCAGGTGGATTTTAATTGAGGTTAATGATGGACAGCAATCTGGCTTAAGTGAAAATAATCCTCATATGCTATATAAAAATTTAGCAACGGTGGTGAATGCGACATACTAAAACAGTTACAGTTCCTGAGCATACTGAAGAAATAACAGAATATATTACGTGCGATTTATGTGGAGCTAAAAAACAATACTACGGATTTACTCAGGAAACTGTGAATATCCGTTATGATTGTTTTATACTTGGAAGTTTTGTTGTAGATGCTAAACACGAAAAGATTGTTGTGGATATGTGTCCAACTTGCTTTAAGACTGTGTTTTTAGCATGGTTAAAAGAAAAGTATAATTTTGTACCTGATTGTGTATCTATTTAATTAACATTAATTAGGAGGACATATGCTACCAGAAGAAGTAGTACAAGCAGCACGTACATTACATGCTTATTTGCCACCTGCAGATGCACTTACATTTGCAAATTATGCTAAACGCTTTAATATTCCATTAAAAGTAGCACCAAAGCCAAAAATAAATAAAGAGTTAAATAAAGAATTAGCACCTTTACTTAAAGAGAAGAAGTTATTAGAAAAAGGCTTTAAAGCTACTTCAAAAATTGATAATGTAGAAATTAAATATATTATATATTGGAATGATGATCCATTACCAGCTGTTGAAGTAACTTGGCATAAAGTTACTGGTATAAAATCACGCTTATTATTAACTGCATTTGATGATGCAATTTATAATTTGATTTATGATGGTCAAATGACTGCTTTTTTGGAAAATACTCCTGAATATAAACAAGTTGCTAAACAAATTGATACATTAATTAATAAATTTAATGCACTAAGCGATAAGTTTCCAGACTTTGATATTGACTCTGTTTTTGATAAATAACATTTACCACAAGGAGAAACTATGGTAAGAAAAGCAACCGAACGCCGTTACTCTGCTCGTCAAGACGCTACCCCACCGCCAGCACCTACTGGCTTTACTGATGATCATATTATTAATCCGGATTTAGATATTACTGCTAAGATTATTCGCCCGCGTTGGCATACTCCTCGTGGGGGTGTTCCTCGTCCTCGTAATGTGTTTCGTATTTTACCTGTATTAGACCCCGATACTGGGGAGTTGTCACCATTCCGTTATAGTGATGAGCCTGGGGATTATGGTGACTGGCTTTATGGTACTTATATTGCTGATAACGTAGGTGTACGTAATGTATGTTATTTAATGGGAGATAATAGGTTCGTGGACGAAATTTCACTGCCTGAAACTCCACTTGCTAAACTGCATGCAAATGTTACTAAGGCTATTAGTGTTGGTGAGGGTAAGCCTGAATGGAATAGTGCAGATGCTAAGCTTGTACAGATTGGACGCCGTGAGTTTAATCCTGGATCCAAAGAACGGCCACCATTGCTTACACGCCCCAAGTTTGTGTATATGCTACAAGTGGCTGTAATTTCTCATGAAGAAAAGCCTGCTAATATTGATTGGTGGGGAATTAATGATGCTGATCCCACTATGTTATTGATTATTTCTGCAAATGCAGGTATGAATCTTATTGCTCAATTGGATATGGCTGCTAATTTGGATCCTGTTAGCTTGGATGCTGGCTTATTTATTGACGTGCATTCAGTTGACAATCCGCCCCCCGGCTGTGAATCCCCAAGGGCTAGTAATGAATTTGGATATACAATTACATTACGTCAAGACTTTAATGGTATGACGCCTTCGTTGGAACACCGAGTAGCAGATGTACAAAAGCATGTGCGATGGTGGGATGACATTATTTATATTCCTACTGATGAAGAACAAGTACAATTAATCTGCAGCAGTGACTTACCTGCATCTGCAATTATGTATGGTTTAGGTGATGATTTTGGTGCATATATTCCTGATAGTATTAGGAATGCTGGACAGCGTGTGAAGAATATGACTTCGGCTATGGATGCTAAGCCTAATATTCCTAGAAGTAATCCTGAGCCCGAAACGCAGCCTATTGCAACTGCTCCAGGTAATCCCACTAGGGGGGAATCTGTTGCTGAATCTTTGAGACGTATTAGAGAAGCTAAACAAAAGCAAAGTAGTAATTAACATTAATTAGGGAGGCATATGGCCAAACGACTCAAAAAAGTATCTGTTACTGGGGAACGACCGCAAGTTAAAACCTTGCGGTCTAACCAAACTATTAGACCTGACTCTTCTATTCTTGCAGCAATCGAAGCTGTAACCAAAAAACATAATAGGACTGACCAAATTGCTGGTAATCCTAGAGTACTTAATCATGTATTACCAGTACCATCTTTGGCCTTGCGTTATTTACTACAAAATGAGGGGTTACCACTTGGACTTGTTTATCATATTGTAGGCCCACCTGCCTCATTTAAAAGCACCCTTGGTGTAGAGTTTGGACGTTGGCATCGTGACTTAGGTGGTGCTATTATTGTTTGTGGTGCGGAGGATAAGGATACCCCCGATTTACGTAATAGTATTTTAGATTGGGATGAAACTGCTGTAATTTATCGTGATTGTGAGTTTATTGAGGTATGGCAGTCTACTATTATTGATTATGTGCAATCTATTAAGGGGAAGTTATCTAAGGAAAAGGACGGTTATATTCCTCCTGTATCCTTTATTGTAGATAGTTATATGGGTAAACTACCCAAACGATTATATGATAATGTGCTTAAATCAGGGTATGCCAGCAAGCACTTCGGTGAGGCTGCTGCACTTATTGGTGACTGGCTTGCAGTCTATAGTAGTCTGGTACGTAATCTACCAATGACCTTAATTGGTATTAACCACCTTAAAGAGTCAACAGACCCAGTTACACAGATGAAGATCTTTCGTACTCCAGGTGGCCAATTCCTAAAGCATCAAAACGTAACAGAAATTACTGTTCGCAGAGGTAAGACTGAACGTAAGGAACAAGAAGGTGTTCCTTATCATATTAATCATATAACCATGAAGACTACTAAAAATTCCAGGGGGGCAGAAAATAAGAAGATTTCTGTACCACTACGACAATGGAATGAATTTGATGAAGAGTCTGAGTCTATTAAATTAATGAGTGTATTTGAGTGGCATGATGCAGCAATTGGATTATTACATGAAGGTGACGGAATGAGTGCCGCTGAAAGTAAGATTGTATTGCCAAAGATTAAAGATATTCTTAACGTACAAAAATTAAGTAATGCCCAAAGGTATTGGTGTGAACAACTAGATGTTCCACGATCTGATGCTATGGCAGCTTATGACTTGTATGAAATGATAGAGTCTAAACCTGACCTGTTAGCTGAACTTTATATTGTATTGGGTATTGTACGTAGACCCTTCTTTGACGTAAACTTACCGTATGAAGAGCAATTGCAAGAGTATGCTGATGAAGGGGCTGTAGAGAGTGTAGAAGATGCTTAAAGGTTCAGATCTAGAAAATTTAGAAAGATTACCAAAATTATTAGAATCAGTACTTGATGATATACAACAGCAAGTTGAGTTAAATGAGTTTAATGCATTAAAAGCTAAATTAAATAAAAAACATCCAAGTTTATGTTCAAGTACAGAAGTTGGTACTATAAGTATTGAATATGAACAGTTTCCCTATGATAATTGCTACTTTACAGTTTCAGTGAATCTAAATGATGTAGTTATGACTGTTGCATATCATGCAGCTGTAAATGCTAATTATGAAATGTTTAAATGGCTTAAAATTAAACCACATGTTTGGAATAAGTTTTTACAGCGTGTAGCTGCATTTAATAAGTATTTAGATAAATGAATAAACACCTTTTTGATGCAAAAATGCAAAATTCCAATGATACAGGATAATGAACTTTTTGATATGCTACAGTCAGTTCTGGTTGAAGAATCAGAAGAATTAAACAAATTACGCAAAATTTTTGCAAATATGTGTGATTTAAATCATACTTGGTGTGTCAGAAATAAAGAGGGTGTGGTATCTAAATATACAACACTTTTTGAAGCTTTACATAATATAGGTCCTGATGATGAATATTATCACGAAGGCTCACCAACACTTATAGGTAAACTTGTGCAACCTACACAATTAGTGGCCTTACCAAACTTAGATGCTGTGGATTAAAGATAATGTTTAATTCTCGTGCTTTACTTCCATCTATAGAAGAGCTAGAATCTGCTCGTACTGAAAACTATAAAGAGACAGTTAAAAAATTTATAATTAAACAGTGTGGTCTAATTAATACTAATAAGGATTTACAACTGGAAGCCTTACTTGAAGAAATTAGTTTTCCATTAAGGCTAACGGCTAAAAAATTACGATACACGGAAAATCTGCTGATGGATCTGTATAAGCGTCCAACTCGGACTAGCGTGTGGAGCGCCTACACAGATTTAAGAGCAGAATTGGAAGTGGATATAGATGAGTCTTTTGGACTTGTGTTTAATGTGCCTAATTGGTCATCTACGGTTATTTTTCACGATTATTGGAAGTGGGGCCAAACAGCCTTCCACGGATTTGGATGCTGGGTTAAAATGAATTATTATAATTTGCCACGTAAGTTTTATGTTGAAACCCTGCAAAATTTATTAGAACGAATTAATAAGGATATTGAAGTAGAGTAACTATAATAACCGATTGTTGTCAGGATGAAGGTAAATAATACTATATTAACAACACACAACAATGTTGACAGAACGTGTTGTGTGTTATTTTTATGTTTAACACCCAACAAACACAAGTCCACTAGGAGGTACGATGGCAAAAACTGAATTAGTAAAAGCAGAAGAAATTAACCTTAAGCAATTAACACAAGAAGCAGCATGGCAATTACTTTCTGAGTCTGATCGTATTCAATGTGAACAGATTAAGACGCTGCATGTTAATAGACTATTAAATGAAAATGAATGGTGGTGGGAACTAGGTTCATTAGCAGTTGAATTAAGCCAACTAAGGAATGATGCCAAATCCACCATTCAAGGGGCTCAAAAGCTAGATTTAGTTTCTTTAGCATTAGGATGGGAAGATACTGTTAGTACCCGACTTAAGGATGCTGCGTTTATCGTAGATAGATGGGGTACTAAAGAAAACTATATGGAATTGATTAATATGCATGATGCCGAAGGGTGGCGACTGTCATTCTATCATATTCGTGCTATTTCTCGTGTACAAGATAACACTGCTGCATTAGAGTATGCACAGTATGCAATTGACAACAGGCTGTCTGTTAAGGAATTGCAAAAGTATATTACCAGCGATGGGCAGCCTGGACGTAAGCAAGGTGCTGGGCGTCCCATGAGTGTACCTAAGAATGCCGTTGAGTGCATTCGTAATATGATTAAAAAGCTGGAAGCACTTCCGCGTTCGTTTAAAGAGGCTTGGTTTAGTAACCAATTTAATTTAACCGAAGCCATTGAAGAGCTTGATGACGAAACAATTAATAATCCTACGTTTTTGAGGCAGTTAGATACTCTTAATAGCGTTGTAAGTATGACCAATGCTGGGCTATCACTTACTATGGAAGCATTAAAGCCTGTTGTAAAGCGTGCTGATTGGAGTCTTCTTGAGGGTATTGAAGTTGAGGAAGTGGAAGATGATGAAGAGGAAGAAGAGCCTGCTATTATTGATACAACTGCTGAGATTGTAGATGATGTAGTTGATGACGGAAGCTCTGCAGATTCATTTGAATTGGACGAACCTACTGATGAAGAACTTATGGCTGAAGAAGATGAAGATGCGGAGGAAGATTTACCACCTCCACCAATAAAGCGTAAGTCAGCTATTCCTGCTAAGAAGGACATGTTATCTGGGAATAATAGATCCCGAATTCGTAGATGATCGTACAGCTATTACAGGATATTTGTAATTATTATAATATAGCACGGCGTGTTGGGCACACACAGGCAGCAATACACGGTGTTAAAAACACTACTGATGCTGCTCTTGTTGTATCAAATTATAATTATCTTTGTAGCTTACGTGAAACTGTGCCTTGTGTTATACTACAATCTAGAGCATTTAGAGACACTAATTATAAATCACCATATGTATTTGATAATTATGCAATTTATACATTGTGTGATCAAGCTTTAAATGAAATTTATAGATTACAGCGTCAAGTTAATAAGCTTCAACAACAAGCAAGTCAACTTGAAAGTGAATAGGGGTGTGGGGGTGTCATCTTGTATAATGCAGGATGACACCCCTAATTAATATTTATTAATATATGTCAAGCGCAACCGATTTTACTGTAGCTGCATTATTATATGGTAATTACCCTACTCTAGCACAGCGTTTACTCTCTTCTCTACATAGTAAAGCAACCGAGCCACATGACTATCAATTAAGGCTTGGACTCAACGCTGTCAGTGATAATACAAAACGTATTGTAGATACGTTTGTAGCTCAACGGGAAAAACTGGGTTTGATTACGCATATATTCCAAGGCGATAATATCTACAAGTATCCTCGTATGCATCAAATGATACATGATATTACTATTACAACCCCCCTATTTGTGTGGTTTGATGACGATAGCTGTATTGCTCCAAATGCTAGGCCTAACTGGTTTAAGCATCTAAAGACGTTTATGAATAACACGGATTTAGCTGGCAAGATTTACTACAAGCTATTAAAAGGAAATCAAGCCCATAATTACATGAATGAGTATTGGTGGAATGGTAAGTCTATTGCACCAAATCAAAAAGTATTATTTGTAACCGGAGGGTTTTGGTGTATTAAGTCAGAGATTTTAATGAAGCACGATTGGCCCCCACAAAATTGTGAACATTTTGGTGGGGACGTAGCTTTAGGTGAATTAATTCGACAATGGGGTTATAAGCAAAAGAATTATATTTATAACGTATGGATTAATGCAGACGCTAAAGGTAGAGAATCACGAGCAGCCCGTAGGGGTGGCTATAGGGGGAGACTTTATGGAGTTAAATAAACCGTATTATGCGTGGTTAGAATTACAAGAAGACGGCGAGTATCTGATTCCTATGTCTGATCCAATGGAATATGAATATCCATTTGATTATCTTTTTGACTCAGAGAAAGCTGCACTTCAAGGCTTAATTGATTTTGCGAACTTTGGCCCAGAGGATACTATTCCAAAAAATTGGGTGTTAACCCAAGTTAAGTATAGTTCAGCTATTCCATTAAGTAACATATCACTTAACGATTTAATTAATATTAATTAGGAGGAACACATGCAGCTAATTCACGGAAATACTACAGATGCAATTAATTATGCATGGAAACATCACAACAATAAACAGGCAGCCAACGTTACGCTATACACGGACGGCTTATTAGAGTATCAGGGTAAATTAGATGTTAACGTAGAAAATATTGGAACAGCATCCGAACAAGTAGTTATTAATAATTTAATTATTACTATTGATAAAGACGGTAATACTGTAATTGTAACCCTATAATATGGAAAACAACATCACACTTTCTGATAAAGACAAAATTGACTTAAAATATATTAGTGAAACACTCGTTTCTCTTTATTACTATAAGCCCCAGCTACAAAAAAAGTGGGGCAAAAATGCTTATGAACAGATATTAGCTGCAGTTCAACATGAATTGTCTGATATAACTGAACGGATGGAGATTGAGGCTGAGGATGCGGATATGCACGGAAACACGTGAAATTAATTGTTGCAGGGACTGTCCTAATTGTAAAGTAGATTATCCTGCTAGAGTAGCTATTAGGCAATATTATATGTGCAGAATAGAACGAAAAGCTATTGTTAATCTTTATGACGTAAAAGAAGTTGGGTGGCCACCTATTCCTGAGTGGTGTCCTTTACCTAAAGTAGTTAGATAATGCATAATATCTATGAAACATCTAAAATTTATGCAGGCCATCAGTGTCCTACGTTTAACCTACGTAACATATTTAAACGTAGAAACGCTATTATCACCGATTTACAGGACTATTATGAACTTACACTAACAGCAGATGACTTTACTAGCTTTAGCTCCATTTTTTGTGGGCATCTTAAGGATATAGAGCCTACAGTTATTATAGATAGCCTTAGATACCTAATTGGTCAGCGGTTATCTAAGGACCTGATTGTGGATGTTGCTTGGCGACTAGCAGGCAACTTACCTACACTACAACAAAAGATGCCTATATATCCCTGGTTAAGTCAGCGTTTTGTGGAGTGGGTACCAATTGTAGTACAGGAACTTAAAGACACTGCAACTGGTAAAGTATCTATTATCTTTAAGGTGCTAGCAGGTACTCCCTGTCCATGTATAATTAATTTTAATTGGTCCGAAAAGGCTATTAGGTTCTTTAGCCGTAAAATAGGATTTACTGCCGATAGAGGTAAAAGGCCTTTAGGGCATTATACTAACATAACCGGAATGGTATTTGCTGGTTGTTTGTTGCCATCATTGTCAGCAACACAACCAGCATTTCCATTCGATGGCGTGCATTGTATGGCCTCTATGCTAACTAGTAATAAAAAATTAATAGATAGTAGGTGTAGAGCTAAGGTAGCTTGTCATATGAATTATACTTGGCCGTGTTATAATTGTTTTGTAGGTAGGGATAAATGCGGACGAGCTATTAGGTTAATAACAAAACAGGAGGAAAAATAATGATGTCAGAAATCAAATTATATAGGCTAAGAAAGTGTGTAGCAGCTATACAATATAATGGCAGTAATTTAAACCAAATTAAAGCATTTATATTTCCAAGAATACTAAAAATAGAGGAATATAGCTACTAATGGCTGTTGAAGCCAAGATAATTGGAGTTATTACTCCGGATATACTGGTAAGTATAAGTAAGTATGATACAATATATTTTGCAGATTCATATGATTGCTATATAGATTCTGCGTGTATGCACCAACATGAATTTAAAATTGGTGATAAGGTTTATATAGATAATTGGCATTTTGTTTGTGATGTCACAGACTTATTAAAAATTCTAAATAATATTAATTAGGAGGTCTATATGAACTTTGCAATTTATACACCAAAAGATGTAGAGGATGTTGCAGCTTTACAATATATTGGTAATAATATTGACGCGGTTAACGCATTTATATTTCCAAAAAAATTAGCAAAAGGTACATCTGGATATGTATTTAATAATACCCCACTTTATCTTTATAGTTATGTAGTAAAAGATAAACATGGTGCATGTTGGATATACACAGAGAATGAATTTCTTACAAAATATATCAGAGACAACAAATAGGAGCATTATATGCAACAGTGGCGACCACTTAACCAAAACGAAACTATTAGAAATCCACACTATTCTCCAGATAGGGACCTAGCTTATGTTGGCCCCTCTCTAGTGGGGATGGCTATGATGTCTATTGACGATGAATTGGAAACACCCAGATTTAGAGAATGGTGTAAACATTATGATGTTACACTAGATGAAATTAAAGCAGGTGCTGAAATACTGGGTAAGGCCATGTATCAAATGGATAAGTATGCCATTGATGTGCTGGAAGAACACGGCTTTTTTGAACTCAAGTTACCAGTTCAAGCCTTCTTTTTTAAGAAGCTAGGTGAAGTTACGTTTGCAGCCATTCATTATGCAGTAAGGGAA
>Ga0265293_10007136_pt1 | contig 17417 bp, 42 predicted proteins | sample Munlanlewell138R_FD_192505 | JGI IMG/M metagenome (GOLD analysis project Ga0265293, IMG submission 192505) | Leachate microbial communities from a municipal landfill in Southern Ontario, Canada - Leachate well 138R | ecosystem: Engineered > Solid waste > Landfill > Unclassified | place: Canada...
CATTTAAAGCAGAAGTTGATTACAATCATAAAATAATAGAGGTAGATATAATAGTTTATAAAGATTGTTGTGAATCCTGTATGTTAAAAATTATTAAATGTATAAAACCTAATGATATTTTAATAGAACCTGATGAACCACCTTTAGATTATAAAAGAGGGTTGTAAATGAATTTAGTGCCACAACCTTCTTTACCTGATCCTGTAGAGATAACAATTAATGTTAGAGATATTGTTACTCATATGATTAAAAATGGATATGATAAAAATGATAATTATGAAAGTTGGAATATAACATTTTTAAATGCAGTAAATGATTTATACAATTTAGAGTATCTGATGGAAGAAGAATTTGAAATTCAAGGAGTAAAATTAAAAAGCACTATAAAGAAGAGACTGAAAGAATGGATAGAAAAGAATTTGAAACAATAAAACAGGATTTTAAAAAGAAAGAACAAATATACAATGAAGAAATGGGTAAGTATAAAGTCTTTCTTGAAACTCTTAATGAAATGGGATTTAAAAATAAAGAAGAAGGAAGACAGTATTATAAACAACTCGAAGAGAAATTAAAATCTATTCAGGAAAAAAAAGAAAGATTACTAAAGACATTTAAGAAAAAATATGGGAATAAACTTAAATCTATCAAAAATTCAAAATGAACTGATTGAGAAAAAAGCAGAAATAAAACAGAAAATAAAGGAACTAAGAAAACATAAAAAGAAAAAATTTACTCTGAATGAACTTTTAAAAGATCATCAAGAAGCATTAATCATTGTTCAAAAAGCCTCTAAACTTACACAAGAGCATATTTCAAAACATTTAGCTGGTATAGTTACAAAGGCATTAGCTACTGTATTTGAAGAAAAGTTTGAATTCAAAATTGAATGGGTAGAAAGAAGAAACACTACTGAAGCTGATTTTAAATTATTCAAAAACAAAAGAGAACGAGCAATTTTTGGTTCTTCAGGTTTTGGTATTGCAGATATTATTTCTTTTGCATTAAGAGTTGCTTATGTTCTTCTTCTAGGAAAAAGAAGATTATTAATATTAGATGAACCTTTTAGACATTTAGATGTTAGAAGACAGCCTTATGCCGCAAATCTGGTAAATCAATTAGCAGAAGAATTAGATATGAAATTCATTATTGCTACTCACCATAAAGATTTTGCAAATGAATGTAAATCATTGATAAAAGTTATAAATAAAAATGATACAGCAAAAATTGAAGCTATATCTTGACATAGCTGTTTTCAAGTAGTAATATTACTACTAGAAGAACATATTTAAGAACAACTAAATATAGAGATTAAAATGTTAAGTATGAATGAAAAATTATTTGTGATTAAATTTGTGATTAATCATGAGTAGAAGAATAAGAAAAGATAAAAATCCATATGCTACCACAAAGATATGGAAAACATCATTAGCAAATCTACGATTACTATCAGGATATAAACAGAAATCCATGGTAGAAATTATAGATGAAGTTGTAGCAAAAGAACTTGATAAAGAAATCAAAAAGAGAGAAAAGGAATGACCATTCAAGAAGAGGTTAACAAAGCAATAAACAGAAAAGACCTAAGTTCTGAAAATCGAAATTTATTTAAACTTCTTAAAGCTGAATTTCAAAGAGAACCAACAAAAGAAATTTCAGATAAAAAAGCTATTTCTATCATTAAACGAATGATAAAAAATAATGAAGAAATGATAGAGTACAAAAAAGACCCTTATTTTTTTAAAGAAAGAGAAAGATTATTTACTGATAATGTTATGCTACATTTATTTATTCCTAAATCAAATATTTCTGATGATGATGTTAAGAATTGGATAAAAGAAAATATTGATTTCTCTCAATATAAAAACAAGATGCAGGCAATGAAACCAATTATGCAACATTTTAAAGATATTGACGGGAATAAAGTTAAAGAAATATTAGAACAAATGTAAGATAAAATGGGAAGAAGTGGAAGATACACAACAATACTAAGTAAGGAATATACTCATAATAGTATAACTCAAACTGGGTATACATGGGTGAAGCAATTAAAAATAGGGGAAGCTACTTTTGCAAAAAGAATAAAAAGATATGGAGAAAACGACAAAAGAGTTTTTTATACTACTGAGGAAATGAAACAGTATATAAAAAAGTATAAAGAAGAACACAAAGGAACAGAAAAAGGAAAATCATCAAAAAGATGGATACAAGACAAAGACAAATTATGTGACCCATTAGATTATATTAAATTAGCAAAAGACTCGCTTTCTGTTCAGGCAAGTATTGATTTAGTAACTTGTTTAATAGAAGATGCAAAAGGAAATTTATTACCAAGAAGAAATGGAAAGAAATCCCCATATTTTATTGATAGCAAAAGATGGTTGATGAATGGAAATGGGGGATTAAAGTATTTACTTGAATATGTTCCTGGACTAAATGTTGAAGAATCTTTAAGAGAGTTAAGAGAGTATGCGGAGAAATTTGAATGATCGTTTCAAATTTAGAACTCTTTCTTATGCAAGAAGGAAGATGCTTTTACTGTGGAGAAATAATGTCTCATGTTAGGGCACATAAGACATACAAAAAGAAATTAAAGAAAATAAATATGGGATGGACAGTAGATCATTTCAAACCTAAATGTCATGGAAATGGTCTTTTACAAAATAAAGTTTTATGCCATAGTCATTGCAATTCAGATAAAGCGGCAAAATATCCTGGTTATAAAGAAAATGCAAGATTTCATGAATTGTATAAAAGAATAAAAGAAAGACATGAGTTATTAGATCAACTGACAAACAAAAAACATTAGGAGTAAAAAATGAAACTAACAAAAGTATTAACAATTATTGGATTATTGTTGTTTACTATTTCAACAGCAGAAGCAAGAAGTTTTTATTCCCCACCAGGACATAAAACAGAAGATTATCAAAGAAAGCAAGCAAGAGAAAGAAGTGAGTATAACAATTATCGAGCAAGAGAAATGTTGTATAATGATCTTCAATATCGAGAAATGGAAAGTAGATATAAGTATAATGACACAAAGAGAAAACTTGAAATAGAAAAAATGCGTAAAGGAAAATAAGTAATGATTACAAAATTAACCAAAAAACAAATTAATTCATTCCCTAAATATGTAGAAGAAGGATTAAAAATTGGATTAGACACTTCAAGAATTGACATAAATAAAGCAAAAAAAGATATTTCTTTATTTCTAAAAGAATTAAATCTACTTAAAAATGATAATCCTATTTTTATATTAATGAGTAATCCTGTACAAGCTTGGATTGCTACAATTTATTGTGCTATTTTGGAAAAAAATAATCAAATAAGGAATCAAGTAGGGAATGAAGTAGAGAATAAAGTAAGGAATGAAGTAAGGAATCAAGTAGGGAATAAAGTAAGGAATAAAGTAAGGAATGAAGTAAGGAATGAAGTAAGGAATCAAGTAGAAAATCAAATAAGGAATCAAGTAGGGAATCAAGTATGGAATCAAGTAAGGAATGAAGTAAGGAATGAAGTAAGGAATCAAGTATGGAATCAAGTAGAAAATCAAATAAGGAATCAAGTAGGGGGTTTTGTTTGGCCTTATCTTGATGGAAATTTCTATTCGTACTATTTTAGCTTCCATGATTTCTTTATTAATGAAACAGATATATTTAATAATTTTAATTTAAAATTATATAATCTTTATAAAAATTTATCAAAATATAGTTTAATTTATCCTTTAAATAACTTTATAATTTTGTCAGAAAAACCTACTGAAGTACATTTCAAAGATAATGTACTTCACAATGATAATTCACCAGCAATTAAGTATGATGATGATTTTTCTATATATTGTTTAAACGGGGTAAAAGTTACAAAAGAAATAGTAGAAACAAAAGCTGATAAATTAAATCCTGAACTAATTCTAAAAGAAAGAAATGCTGAAGTACGAAGAGAAATAGTTAGAAAAATAGGAATAGAAAGATTATGTGAAAAATTAAAAGCTAAAGTAATTGATTCATGGAATGATTATCAACTTTTAAGTTTGAAAAAAATAGAAGGAAAACCGAAGTATCTAAAAATGAAAAACCCTTCATTAGAAAATGTATTTCATTTAGAAGGTGTTCCTTCAGATATAGAAACTGTAGAACAAGCTTTACATTTTCGTAAACCTGAAAGATTAAAAAACATACCGATAGATAATGAAAACGGATTAGATTACTACCAACAAGGGGATGTAATAATTTGGCCTAAAAATGCTCATACTGTAAAATCATTTCCAACAATTTTAACTTAATGAGGAACAAAATGAAAAAAGTAAAAAACTCTATTCTTGCTGAAGGGGAATCTGGCAACACACATCGTTTAGTTGAAGATATTGAAATTTTTGAACATAAAGATGGAACAAAAGAATTTGAATTATCTGAACCTACTGATTTAGTTCATGAAGAACATAAAACAATTAAACTTCCTGATTCAATAGCTTTTCAATCAGGAATTGTTAATGAATATGACTTTTTTGAAGATCAAGTAAGAAAAGTAGAAGATTAAATGAGTATTGAAACAATTCAAAGATGCAGTATTTGTAAAAAGGAAGGATGTAATGGAAAAGAATACTATGTACCGAGATTTGATGTACAATTAAAAAGTCCTCTTTCAACTATTATTGTATGTTCAAGTCAAATAAAAATGTCAGAAGATGGACTCCCTATGTATAAAGAAATAGTTGGCCATGGTATTGTGAATTTTTGGGGAGCTTATCTAGTTAAAAAAGCTTTCCTTATTTAAAAGAATTATTTAAAGGAAAATTGAATGAAAATATTAGAACAGCAAGTTGAATTTTTAGGAGAAGTTCCTACTGATTCTATTGAGACAATGAAGTACATTGAAATAGCAGGAAGAACTGCTTATCAATCATGGGACAATATGACAAAAGGTTCTCATGTTGCTTTCACAGAAAAGATGTATAAAAGTGGTCATTGGCCTGTCTTAGATCATTCAAATATTGTAATGATCATGGATTCTCTTGATATTGAACATTTACTTATTACTCTTGCTTTTGAAGTAAGGGGATTAGCTTATCTATCTTTTGAAAAAGTAGAAGAAAATAAAATTTATGTTGCAGGAAATATTACTGCTTGGTTGTATGTTCTTATTAATCTAAATAAACATATTGAAAGATGTAAAGAAGATGAGAAATATAAAGAAAAGTATGCTTTTTTTCTCATTACACAAATACAACATTTATACTTTTCTATTTTAAATTCCTTGTGTAAATATCTTCCAAATATATTTAACTCATTTACTAAAAACAAATCATATTTGCATAAATTTGAAATTGTGAAAAACAACAATGAAATTCCTAATGAACTTAAAAAGTTTGGGTTTAGAATTGTAACTAATAGAGGCATTTCCCATGAAATTGTTCGTCATCGTCCTTGTGCTTTTCTCCAAGAAAGTACACGTTGGATAAGATACGATGATTTACAATTTGTTCCTTCTTATGAGAAAGATACGAATTTTGAAAAAGATTGGAATTATTTAATGTCACAAGTAGAAGCAATCTATTCAAAATATGGAAAAGATAAAGTAAAAACAGATAGATTAAGAAGTATATTACCTAATGATATAAAAACAGAAATAATTATAACAACAGATATAAAGGAGTATAAACATATTATAAAGTTAAGATCACATAAATCAGCCCATTTTCAATTTCAATATATTGCAAAAGAAATCGAAAAACATCTTCAACCTTGGCTAAGTTAATGAATAATAAAAGTGTAATTGAGAATATTTCTGTTTGTCCTATAGATAATAAAAACAAAAGAATGGTTCTTTTTCAGTTTTCCAATACTGAATTTGTATCATTCGAAGTAAATGTAAAAGAAGATTCTATAATATCTTTGCAAGATAAACTGTATAAAGCGATAGAAGAAATGAATGAAATTCTTCTAAAAAGAAATTTAAAATCTAAAGAGAGTGAAAATGATACTAACAGAGGATGAAGCAAGAACACATTACTGTGATATAAAACTTAATAGAGAACAAGATAAACCCTTTTGGAGTTCTTCTCTCTTTTGTGAAGCTTCACAATGTATGCAATGGGTAGAATATGACAGAGTAAAGAAAACAGGGTATTGTGGTAGAAATATTGCTCATGCAATGCAACGAAATAGACCCATATGAAAGATAAGATTATGTTAAAACAGATTACCAGAAAAGAGCTAATTGAAATTACTCAAGATAAAAAAATAGGAGCAATTCTAGGTGAACTTGGTGAAGAGTGTATTAAACTGAGTCAAACTAATGATGAAGATAGAGATTCATTATATCTTTTTATTCATAATTTTATGGTAAATAAATTAAATGAAGATGCTCTGACTGGAAACAATTTTTCTGCTGTCTGCTTTGCCGGAATGGTCTTTATGTATATTGAAACACTATTACTACGAAATGAAATAGTAAAATTAATGAATTTAATTGAACTAGAAACTGATGGAAAGGTGAATTAACTTAATGAATCCATATAAAATATTAGGTGTAAGTAAAGAAGCTGCACCAGAAGAAATTAAACAAAAATTCAGAAAGTTATCTAAAAAACATCATCCTGATATGGGTGGAGATGAAGATACTTTCATGCAAATAAAATTTGCCTATGATGTTTTATCTAATGAAGAAAAGAGAAAACATTTTGATGAATTTGGATTTGTTGATGAAATTAATGATCATTTCATTAAGAAGATTGTAATGCAGAAACTTGTCGAAATCTGTCAAATATGGGTTGATGGAGTAGAAAAGTGTGCAACTACAAATAATAGAATAAAACCTTTAACTGTATTTTTCAAACATCAAATAAGAGAAGTAAAGGGACAATTAAAACAAAAAGATATTGATCTAAAAATGATCAAAAGAGATTTAGAAAAAGTCTATAAGAAAGTCTCACATAAGAAAAATGATAATACTGTCATACATAATTTAATTGAACAGAAATTAAAGAATATAAAAGTTCAGCAATATCAATTAAAATGCGATAAGATCATATTTGATCAACTAGAGGGAATGCTGAATGATTTTGAATATAAGGAAGATACAGAAGATCAATTATTAAGATTGGCACAACAGGAAAGAACAACTACATTTATGTTCGGGGGGACAACTTTTACTTTTTAAGGAGAAATTAATGAAAACAAAAATAAATGGAAAAGAATCATTAGTAGAAGTATTTCAAATATTGTCAGAAGGAAATCCAGGAGCATTAAAAACACTTATGGAAGTTTATCAAAAATCTTCTATTATTGATCCAGATAATATTTTAGGAGGATTAGGTATACTATTACAATTTGATACATATAATATTTATGGGTCTTCTATATATATTCTTTGGAATGATCAATGTGAAAGAAACACATATAAACTTCTTTTATTATTGAGAGCCACACAACTAGGAGAATTTTCATTAACAAGATTAAAACAATTAGCAGATGATCAAATGAGAGCCTGTATAATTTCTGATGAAGAATTTAATGAAATGAAGAAAAAAGTATGTGAAATACTTCCTAATTTTAAAGGAGAATTAGTATGCCTTACAGATTAAATCCTAATGACAAAACACAAGTACAAATAAAAAGAAATAATAAATGGGTTATGCTAAAAGGAGGAAAGCATAAAACTAAAAAAGAAGCAAAAGCACATTTAACAGCATTAAATATAAATGTACATAAAAAGAAATAACTATGACAAATGAAGCATTAATTATTCCTGAAGAAAGATTACAAGATGTAATAACGATAATCAGAATGGGAATAGGAAGATATTGGAAAGTTAAACATATAAATATAAGTGCTGAAACTATTGAGCAACTTGAAAAATGGTGTAAAGAACAAGAAGAATACTTACAGAATAATAAGGATTAAATATGTCAGAAGGATTAAAAGAAAAAGAGCTAAGACAGAATTGCATGAAATGTGGAAAAGGAATATTTCATATAAGTCCACTTTCTCCTATATTTAAAATATCATTTCAACCTTTTATTGCTAATCATCAAGCAATACAAAGACAAGCAGGATTGGGAATGATGTTGAATCCTGCATTAGCAATGGTAATGGGAACAAATGAAGATTTAGCAATTCCTATGGAAGATAAGAAAACAGGACTTCTTTGTACTGAGTGTGCCGCAAGATATACTATAGAGCAGTTATTCAATGAGGAATAAAAATGTCTGGATTTGATAAAGCTATATTAATAGAAAAATTGAAAGAATTAGGATGGAAAGAATGTAGTAATATGTCTTATGATCTAATTCCACCTGATAAATTATTTGATAATGCAAAAGGAATACCTATTTATGTATATGATGCAAGAGATGTACAAAATCTTCTAGGAGAAGAGGTAAAAGATTGAAAACTATTATTGCAGGAAGTAGAGAAATTACTGATTATAAAATTGTCAAGAAAGCAATTAAGAAATCAGGATTTAAAATTACTGAAGTAGTTAGTGGTAAAGCTAGAGGGGTTGATACTTTAGGTGAAAAATGGGCAAAAGAACATAATATTCCAATTAAAAAATTTCCTGCTGATTGGGAAAAATATGGTAGATCAGCAGGACCAATAAGAAACCAAGAAATGGCAAAATATGCAGATGCTTTAATTGCTATTCCACTTCCAGAAGGAAAGGGAACACAACACATGATTAAAACAGCTAGAAAAGATGGGATAAAAGTTTTTGTTTATATAATAAAATAATGAAAATAAAAATACTAAAAAACAGTGAAAAGAAATCTCATAAAAGACTTAGAATCTGTGATAGAATAAGAGAATGTAAACAAGAAAAATGTCCTCATGCTATTTTACATAAGAAAACAAAATCATGTAAACAGCATATTTGTTCACTACTTTCTAATAACAGATATTGTAATTGTGTAAAAGAGAAATAGGAGCATAATAAAATGAAAATATGGCATGCACATAAAGAAGGTTGTAATTGTGAAGGATGTCTAAAAGAAGCTGTAAATGATAATAAAATAAAAAGGAAGACATTCGCAGATCAGAAGACAATGAATATATCATCATATGATGATATAATAAAAATATTAAAATCTCCATCTAATACTTACTCAGGGGGGACTATAAGACTTGCTACAAGAAAGATGCTTCTTATTTTAATAAAAAGAGTTGATACTTTAGAAATGCAATTAGCTAGACATAGAGCATTACAAAGTCATGATGAAGAATGTGAACCAGATGAATCAGATGAATCAGAATAAAATTCCTAAATGTAAAGGATATAAACATTGGACACCAAATGGGTATGAATATGATTGTGAATATGATACAGATATAGTTTGTGATAATTGTATTTGCATAACTGCCGCTTTTAATGACTTTACAGGAATTGATCCTAGAACAAATAAGCCTTTTAAGAGAAATGAAAGATAAAATGAAATTTTATAAATACGAAAGACAAGATCATTATTATACAGATGAATACAGTGATTATGCTTATTATTCCTATACTTCTATTGAATTAAAAACTTTTGATTTAATTAAAGAAACTCCCAAAGGATATTGGATTAGAGATTTATTTGAAAAAAGATGGGTTTCTAAAACAGCAAGAAAAAGATTTGCATATCCAACAAAAGAACAAGCATTAAAAAGTTTATGCAGAAGAACAGAAGTATATAAAAATATTTTAACATCAAGAATAAAAAGATTAAACAATGCTTTATACAGAATAAAAGTTATGCAAGAAAGAGAAAAACAAGAATTATTAGAATTTAATATGCCTTTATGAAAGATAAAATTAAAGATATATACTGGTGGATTAAACATAGAATTGATCCTAGACATAGATACCATGTTATAAAAACAGGATTAAAACCAGGATATTATGACATAGATCATTTATTATTACATGGATGTTTTTCTCTTCTTGTTAGATTCGTTGAAGAAGAAAAATGTTTTGAACATATTAATTGGGATAGTGATCCTGTACATCAATGTGTGGCAAGTGAAATTGAAGATTTGTATCATTGGTGGAAGTTTGAATTTCCTAAAAGAGAAACTACACTTAATGCTCTTTTACTCATAATGTACCCTAATGATAAAGATTTAAAAGAAAATAAAAATAGAAAACTTTATGAACAAGCTTCTGAAAGATATAACTTTCTTGAACAATATTATATTGAAGAAGAAAATTATAATCTGAAAAGACTAATTTCAATAAAAGATTTTCTATGGACATAAATAAAGGATAATAAAATGGGAATAATAAAAACAATACATAATATAGAAGTAGTTTGTCCTAGATGTAATAGTATAAATGAAATAGATTATTTAGATGTCTCAATTACTATCCCAGATATAGTTGTTTCAAGAAGAAAAAATGAAGGTGTCTCAGAAATGAAATGTTCAAATTGTACCCAAAATTTAGTTATATTTGCTAATCTTGATTTAGATGTTGTTTCAACATGAAAAAGAGTTGCGGTAATTGCGAACATTTCATAAAAATGAAATCACTATCTGGGGATAGTGGTATTTGTCAATATTATGATAGTAGAGCAAAAGCAGATTACGGCAAATATTGCACAAAATATAAAAGTAAAAAATATAATAGAACTTTAGATAAACAAAAGTAAATTCCCTGCTCTTTTATTCCATCCTCTAATATTAGCAACTTGATCAGGATACTTCTTAATCAAATCAGCATAGTGTTTTACTCTATGTCCTATAATTCTTCCTGATAATTGATAAGAATTAAATTCTCTACTTGCTTTTATTGTTTTAGTTCCAATAATTCCATCAACTTTTAAAGTTTGGTTATTTTCATTAATTGATCTCTGTAACCACATAGCCACAGTAGGTTGTCCACAATTAATTCCAGAATCTAAAATTGTAATTGCTAATGACTGTGGAAAGAACTCACATTTTAATTTACACCAATAATCTCTATAGTAAATCTCTAAAGCATCTTCTTTAGTTAGATTTAGAATATCAAGATGAGGATACTGTTTTGAAGAAATTCCATATTTTGTAATTCCCCCTCTATCAGTAACAGAAGTATTAGTCCCTCCTTCTTCTACGAATACGAAATTCATTCCGTATAGAAATACCTCCGGTAAAATCATATTTCTTTCTAAGCTCCTTAATTATATTTAAAATTTCTACATAGGTGTCCCAATCTTTGCAGTCTTTTAAAAGTTCTTTTATTGCATATCTAATAGGCATTTATCATTCTTAAAAACTCTCTTTGTTAGATTCTTTACTCTTCTTAGTGTAGAATCAGTTTTATCTATAAAATAGATTTGAACAGAAGAATTCTTAACTTTTTTAATCACTTTAAAACAAAGTGGACATGTACTTCCCTCATTTCCATGTTTACACATTTTTACCATAAAATTTCTTTAGAATACCTTATATTATATTTTCTGTAGTTTCTTATCAGAATTAATAAATTCTGATAATTATCCCAATCTCTAATTGAAAACATAGCATCTCTTGCATACCAACTCATGTGTTCCCCATATTAAACAACAATTCGTTTAACATCAACTAATTTATGATCTTCTACTGTTTGAATAACATATCCTTGTTCCACAGGAGCATACATAGCAATTTCAGAATAAGGAATTACTTTCTGTCCTGGTTGAGACATAGTACCAAGAAAAGAACCTGTATTTACATACCATCTTGCTTCAACATCAATATATCTTTTTGATTGATCAACATCTGCTCTATATGTCTGTTTTAACTTTTCTCCATCATCATATAAATGAAGTTGATCTTGAATAGTAGGTTCAACTACTAACATAGTATGGGTGTGACCCTGTGACATGTACACACAATCACTAGCAAGATACTGAAGTCTTTTTTTCAAAAGAGCTTTCATATTTGCTTTTGCTTGAATAGGGTCTTTTGCTTGACTTCTTAATACCCCACTTCCATGTACATATAATCCTTTCCATTTCACTTCATTTTTGTAAAGATGTACAAATTTTGTTGTGATTCCACCCCATGGAACTTCTAGCTCTTTACACCAATATCCTACAAAATCAAATATATTATATAATGTAAATTCATGATTTCCTAATAATATACATTTAATTTTTTTTCTTATAGGTTTTAATAATTCAATAATTCTATCTGCTTGTTCTTGAGGAGTATAAACTTTATGATCAGTAAATGAAGCAAGAGAAAATCTTTTATCTTTTATAGCAATAGCATCAATTAAATCTCCTTTTATGATCATATATCTATTTTTCTTACTAGCCACATAATCAATCATTTCAATAATTGAATTTTCATTTGTATTTGCTACGCCTATATGGAAATCTGAAGTGTCTATAAGTTCATAATTTGAAGGCATCTCACATCTTATTATCTCCATTTACCATTCTCCAATGTTCTCTCTTTAGCACTTCTTCTACATAACATGCAGGATAAATGGGTGTCATCAAATAATGGTCTTCCACATGCAACACATCTTCTCATCAACTTATTTCTTTCTTTCCATTTTTTCTTTGATTCTTTACATTTTGTACATTCTTTTAAATCATCTCTTTCTTTTTTACACCCACAATTTCGACAAAGATTTAATTCTATTGCTCGTAATCTTCTTTTTTTATTATACTTTTTACTTCCCATTTCTTCTGTTAAATATTCTTAATTCTCGAATTTTATCACATATTTCTACAACTTCAGGATTATAAAATTTCCAATTATGCACAATTCCAATACACTAATTCAGGTAAATTTAATTTATAATTTAATGATTTTCTAACAATATAGATATCTCTAGCTAAAGCAGCATGTACAGGATTTATATAATATCCTAAACTATATCTTTTCTTATTAACAATAATTTGAGACATAAATTTTTTATCTCTATTCACCCATGAAACTCCACAGTACCCAGAAGTATTTCTAGAAGAAAGTAATCTTTTGTTTTTAAGATTTTCTTGTAAAGTTACAAATCGACAATTACTTGGTCTGTAATCACCATTATTATCAATTCTATCTATCTGTAATTCTTCTTTCCATCCATTTTCTATTGCCCAATTATAGAATTTTTTAAAATCATTTTTCCATTTTTTACAAACTTTAATTCCTCTTTTCCCATAATTAGTATAAGATGAGTTATTTTTATCATAACATCTCCCTTTTATTGCTTTCCATTTTTTATATAATGAATGATTTCTTAATCCGTGCTTTTTCATTAAAATAGATGTAGTTTCTATTTTTAGACATCCACATGACTTTGTATTTCCACTTTTTAATGCTGATGTTCTTACTTTACATATATTCCCACAATCACATTTACATTTCCATACAATTTCTCTAAAACATCTTTCTTTTGTTTGTTTTATAACTAATAATCGTTTAAATTTCTTTCCAATAAAATCATTTTGTTTATACATTACTTATTTTGCCTTTTATTCCTTCTTTTAATAATGCACATACTTCTATTACATTAATATTATATTTTCGCCAATTACGACTATGACCTATGACAAAATGACAATCCCCACACAAAGAAATTAGATTATCCCAGTCTAATTCTAAGTCAGGAAATAAATGAACAGGTTTTATATGATGAACCTGAATTCCCTTTACAGCATCACAAGCTGAACAAAAGTAATTTTCTTTTATAAATTCATTTCTAAGATAGTACCACCCATTTGATCTTGCTAATAATTTATACTGTTCCCTGATAAAAGAGTTTAAGAGTATTGACATTTATAATCCTCAAATTATTCTATGGCTGTTTCTTTTCTTTTTTCTATTAATAATTGTACTCCTTTCACTATCTTATGTCCAACTCCCCAAATCCAAAGTATAGCACCTGACTGAATGATAAGATCAACAGCTTGAATTAAATCTGGAGACATTGCTTCAAGTTGTTTTCTTTCTTCTTCTAAACCAAAGAAAGTTAATAATAATCCACCAATAATTAATATCTGTGCAGTATCAGTTTTCTTTCCATTCATTGCTTTATTTACAGCAAGCAATAGTTTTAGTTTATTTATTAACATTTCTTATTCTCCTGAAAAACTTTTTAATCTTATCAAAACTCACACTAATTTTAAATTTCCAGATTTTTGGACCTGGAGGTTCTTCTCCAAGTTCCTTTTTTAATTTATCATTTTTGTCCTTTTGGCAATTCATAGTCACCCCACATTCCCTGCTCCTTTTGTTTCTTTTTTAATCTCCAAAATATAAATGAGGCTTCATCAACTGCTGAATAATAAGTCATTGCTCTGTATCTTCTTGGAATTCTAAAAAACCAACTATAAGATTTTGTATTTATAATTGCCAATAAGTTAGTAAGAAATCTGCTGTTTGCTGAATGAAATGCATCCCATGTAGGTTCAGCATTCTCCCAATCATCATCATGAATAAAACATGCCGCAGATACTTTCAGTCCGTATATAGAATCTGGAACAATTAATTTACCAATTCCATCTCCTGCACCACAACATTTTGGAAAATCAATTAATTTTGTAAAAGGAATAACAAGACCTTCCCTAAAAATTAAAGAAACATCGTCTATTACTTTTACAGTATGAAATAATATAGGAACTTTCATATCTATATCTTTGAATGTCTTTTCATAAAGAAAGCAACTTCTCCATTTTGATGAATCAATTTATTCATATCATCAAATGTAATAAAGCACTCTCCATTAATTCCCCAATCTTTTCCCCAACTATTGTGTAAAGTAAAATATTTCTGTTTTACATTTACTGCATTTGCAATAATACAATGACCACCTACTAATCTACCAGTAGGTCTAATGAATCCTTCTCTATTAGAAGAATACATATCTTGATACCATTTAATTCCAAGAACAGCAGGACCATTATACCCAACACCTAAAATTAAATCATTAAGACTAAATGCCCATCTATACTCATCAAACCACCCTGCTTTCTGAGCTATCTTAATTCCTGCTAAAACAGCAGTTCCTTCATATTTAGGTTTTGCTCCAGGATAGGCTCCTCCAGGCCAAGGATCAATTTTTTGTGCTTCCCAATAAATATTCCTTCTAGCATAATCATTAGTTAGTCCCTGCACTTCAGAAGGTCTTGCCGCTAATTCATGACATATACCAAAGCCCACACAGGCACCCTCCACCCCCTGATCCAGCCAAGCATTACATCTCCATGTATATGATCTTTCTTTCTTCTTTTCTAATAATGCTGAAACTGGAAACTGTTTGCTTTGTTCATCAAACATTTCCAATCTATCTAATCTCTTATCTTGTGTAACCGTTTTATCTCTTAAAATTATATTTGACATTATTTTTCTCTTTAATTAAAATGTTTCTGGGGCAATAACTTCAGTAGAAGTAGTAGTCTCTGGACTATAGAAACGAACTAAACCATCTTCTGAATTTGTCATACTAATATTACTTCTGTTAAGACTATCAGATATAGATAAATTTCCACCTTCTGTACTAAAATGATGACCTTGCCATCCACCAAGCGCATCAAGTACCCATTTGCCCGCTATTCCACCAGCTAACAATTTTCCACCAGTTGAATTTCCAACATTTGCAATACCACCGAAGAAAGAATCCATGCCCTCTGAAAACGCCCCTTTAGGCATAGGAGTATAAGCATTCATATCCTTACCAGTCAATGCAAGAATAATCTGACTCTGTTCCCGCATAGCTAAAGCCATCATTTGATTACTTTGGTGCATTACAAACATAGCTTGGGATTCCACTTTAGATAAATCCCACCCTTTATCCCCAAGACCATTAAATGTCGCTTGTTGTGCTTTAGCTTCTTCTTGTCTTGCAATAGCTTCTTGTTTTTTAACTTCTGCTTGTTCTTTTACGCCAAGATACCAATAATTAAAACGATCTCCTGCAACTTTAACAACTTCAACAGCATCACTTCCTTCAACTGGAAGCAATGATGATCCAGCGCATCCTGAAAGTAACAATGCAGACATAATTAATGCAAGTTTCCTCATCTTCATTTTAATTCTCCTTAATTTTTTTCTTTATTATAGCAAACATTACAGTACTGAAACCAAATTATATTTTCAGATGTTTTGTTTTTTAATTTACTCAATTTTTCCCAATGTCTTGATTCAGAATCTATCCATACTGCATTTCCACATCCAAAACAAAATAATAGTCTATAATCAGGATCATAAAGACTAAAGCAACAGTTATTGCATACATTTAAAGTTAATCTATTTCCATTTGAGAATTTTTGAATAACAGTATTTATAGCTTTATTTTTACATCCAGAAATATCACAATTAATTCCAGAAGCTAATTCAGCTACTAAAACTAATTCTTCCTCAGGAGAAATAACATCATATTCATTCATGGCATTACTCCCGAATCTCTAATCAATTCAATCACCTTTCCCCCCCATTTTACTACCACTTCAATTAATACAATAATTGCAATTCCCCCATAAGTTACTCTTTTCTGCCAATCTTCCAATCTTACCACTCTTTTAATAGCATTAGTTGGAAGTTTCTTTTCTAATTCTTCTATTCTCTTATCTTGCTCTTCAATTAATTTTCTATGAGCATTTAAACCATCTGTTAAATTATCAAGACTTTCTTTAAATGATTCATTTAAACTATTAGTTATTGCATTTACTATTTCTTTTTGATGAGTTAATCTTTCTATGGTATGAGCTTCTGAGGTGTCTATATGCTCTTTTATTCTTTCTTCTGACTTTGATAATTCATCCTTTATTCCTACTAATCTACAATCAAGATTTCTGTGTTTTTCATTGCAAAGATCAGAAGAAAACCCACATAGACACCTAAATTGCTCCTTCTGAGAATCCATATTTCAATCCATAATCACATTCAAGTTTTGCAACGGTGCCCCACCTCTCAAATACTTTCTTAACATTCTCTTCAAAATCTTCTGTCTGTTCTATATAGTCCATACTGCCATAGTTTAACATATTTAAAATATGAGTTTCTGGAGCATCACATTTTGAATATGTAATTGAAATTAATCCTTTATTTTCTTTATTCATTCTTTTAATAAAATCAGATAAAGAAATGTCTTTAATATTCACATTGCAAAACAACATACTTATGAATCTTTTTTTCTTTCTCAAATCAGCACAAATTTTCAATCCTTCTTTAGCACTCGAAGCACAGAAAAGTTTTTCAATTTTAAGTTTATATAAAGCTGAACACATGCTTTTTAAACTTTCTTTATTGGCGTCAACAACAATAATGATTAGATCAGATGTCTTACACATTTTTAATATCCTATGCATATTAGATTTCCTTAACTCTCATAAAAACATCTAACTCCCATTTATGAGGAATAACATTATTTGTTACAGCTTTTAAAGTAATTTTATAAGGTGATGCTTCATATGTTCCTCCCTTAACTAATATGGATACCTTCGATGCCCGACCACCGGTCGCTGTGTTGGTTTGGCTATT
>Ga0265293_10007137_pt1 | contig 17411 bp, 16 predicted proteins | sample Munlanlewell138R_FD_192505 | JGI IMG/M metagenome (GOLD analysis project Ga0265293, IMG submission 192505) | Leachate microbial communities from a municipal landfill in Southern Ontario, Canada - Leachate well 138R | ecosystem: Engineered > Solid waste > Landfill > Unclassified | place: Canada...
AGTTGCCCAGCGTGGCCAGGATGCCGGCCAGGTTGGTGCCCTGGTACGGCGTGCCGACCGACTGGATCAGGCGATTGCCGGTGGCGTTGTCCAGGCCGCTCCAGTAATAGGTGTACAGGTGCAGCGAAGCGGCACCGCCCTGGCTGTGCGCGACCACGCCGAACGAGTTCCAGGTGTTGCCGTAGCTCTGGATCAGGCGGGCGAAGGCGTCGTGGCTACGATTCTTGTTCTTGTCCAGGAAGGTGGACGCGGTGCTGAACTGGCTCGCCGGCCAGACGCCGCCGGAGCAATAGCCATGCACCAGCAGCAGACGTTTGCCGACGCCCTTGGCGCTGACGATGTCGTCCGGGCGCGGACCCATCAACATGCTTTCGTCGATGCTGATCGGGCCGCTCTTGGCCTGGCTGCGCATTGCTGGCAGTGACAGCGGCATGCGGCTGGCCGAGGCCAGCGTGATCGAATGGTCCGGATCCTCGATCCGCAGATTGCGCAGTTCGAACGGACCTTGCGCCTGCGTCTTGGCGACCCAGCGCTGGTCGAAGCCGAGTTTCAGCTGACCCTGTTCGGGCGTGACCATGCCGCCGACCCAGGCCACCGGCAGCTCGTTGCCGTTGGCGTCGCGACCCCAGACCTCGGCATAGCTGCGGTAGTGGCCGGAGTTCTTCGCGGCGCTGACGGGAATCTGGATCGACAGGCGCGAGTTGCCGCCCTTGGCGATGCTGGCGCTGGCGCGCTTGCCGCTCAGCGAGATGGACGGCTCCAGCACCGGCAGCAGGTGTTCAGTGCTGCGCATCACGCGGTTGCCGTGGCGGTCGACGCCTTCGATCATCACCTGCGCGGTATGGTCGCCGGCCTGTTTGGCGAGGAAACCGGCGCCGTAGACACCATCCCCAGCCAGGCCGTCGCCATTCAGGCCATCGTCGAACATCGGCAAGGTCGTGCTGCTGCCATCCGGGCCGGTGAGGTTGATCCAGGCGCGTTCGATGCGCCCGGCCGCGGCGCCGGTCAGGGCCTTGCCCATGCCGTCCACGCCGGTCAGCTGCGTGGTCAGACCGAGGGTTTCACCGACCAGCTGGCGGCCGTGCCAGGCGTGCGAGGCCAGCTCGGTATCGCCATCGCCTTCCAGCAGCAGGAAAGCACGCTGTGCCTTCTTGGGGCCGATGATTTCCACCTGCCACGCGCCCTTGGGCAATGCGTCGAACTGGAACAGCTGCGCCGGCACCTGCGCGCCTTCCATGCCGAAGCTGCTGGCGCTGGCGCGCTTGGCGGTATCGGCGGCGGCCAGTTTCTGGCCGTGCGGGCCGACCAGCGACACGCTCCACTGTTGCGGATCAGGCGCCAGCAGCGCGAAGCGCAGCGTGCCGTTCTCCACACCAAGGCGGTTGCTGCCCCGGCTGCCGGACTTGCTGGCCAGCATGTCGACCTGAATCAGTGCGCTGCGCGAATGGATCGTGGATTCGACCGGATCGGGCGCCCGCATCGCGGCGAACTCCGATGCCGGGCCGGACAGTTGTTTGGGCACCAGTTGGGCCGAGGCGACCGACGCCAGTCCCAATCCCAGTGCCATGGCAATTGCAAGACCGGACACGCGCCCGGCCCGATTGAACATATGCTGCTTCATCACGATGGTTCTCCCCGCCCCGAAATAAGGGCCGGCCCGCAGGCCGGCAGATGACCCCGGCCCATTGCCGCGCATGCGGCCCCCTGGCCCGGAGCTGGCCGAGTAGACGGCCATACGCAGGCGAATGCAATTCGCAGTGCAACATGAGGGCGCAGGCCGCACCGCGCGGTGGATGAAGATGGGGTGACGGATGCGGAACCCGCCCGCTGCAGCGGACGGAGTGGTGCCACTACGGCCGCCAGCGATACCCCGCCCCATGCACGGTGTCGATTTCATCGAAGGCCGGATCCAGCGCGACGAATTTCTTGCGCATGCGTTTGATGTGTGAGGTGACGGTGGCGTCGTCGACGACGATCTGTGCCTCGCGCATCAGTTGTTCGCGTGATTTGACGTGGCCGGGACGGTGCGCGAGTGCGTGCACCATCCAGAACTCGGTGACGGTCAGCGGTACTTCCTCACCGTTCCAGGTGACGCGCATGCGTTCCACTTCCAGCTTCAGGCCGCGCAGCGCGAGCACGGTGTCGCGTGCCTGCGGCGAGCGCAGCGCGTCGGTGCGGCGGAACAGTGCCTGCACCCGCGCGGTGAGCTGCGGCAGCGAGATGTCCTTGGTCAGGTAATCGTCCGCGCCCAGCCGTAAACCTGAAATCACGTCGAAATCCGAATCGCGTGCGGTCAGGAACAGCAGCGGCAGCGTGGCCGAGCGCGCGCGCAGCTCGCGGCACAGGTCGAAACCGCCTTCCAGTTCATCGCCCAGGCCGACATCGATGATGACCAGGTCCGGCAGTTGCAGCGCGAAGGCCTGCTGCGCTTCGGGCCGGGTGGCGAACGCGGCGACGCGGTAGCCGTAGCGGGTCAGTGCATCCACGTAGTTGGCGCGGATCGCAGGTTCGTCCTCGACGATGGCGATGGTGCGTGACATGGCGTTTCCTGTTGCGGTCGGCAGTGAGCATAGAAGCCGCTTCGCATTGCCGGCAACGGCGTGCCCGCAAATCGCCATGACTGGTCACGGACAACGCAGGTTCGGGTCGTCGCGATGGCCGCTGCGGCGGTTCAGATGGCATTGCAGGCGGGCCGATTGCCCGCCGAGGAGCCTGCGATGACCACGACCGACCGACTGACCTGCAAACCCCGTCTGTTCCGAAGCCATGCCCGGCGTGCTGCGGGCATCGGCGCGATGTTGCTGGCGCTGGCCGCACAGCTGGCCGGTGCGCAGGACTTCGATGAGGGCCTGCAACTGCGCGATGCCGCCGGCACCTGGCGCAGCAGCGCGGCGCTGGAAACCGATGTGGCCTTCAATGTCGATGGCCTGATCGCACATGTGAAGGTGCGCCAGCGCTACATCAACGACAGCACCGACTGGCTCGAAGGCCGCTATCTGCTGCCACTGCCCGAGGATGCCGCGGTCGGTGCACTGCGCATCCGCGCCGGCACGCGCGTGATCGAAGGCGTGGTGCGCGAAAAGGAAGCCGCGCGCGCCAGCTACGAAGCCGCCGCCGCTGCCGGCCAGCGTGCGGCGCTGGTGGAACAGAACCGGCCCAATCTGTTCCGTACCGCGGTCGCCAACATCGGCCCGGGTGAAGCGGTGACGGTCGAGGTCGAATACTGGCAGGGCGTGGCTTTCTCCGATGGCGAATTCTCGCTCGCGCTGCCGTTGACACTGGTGCCGCGCCACGGCGCATCGCCGCAGGAGGTCACGCCGTCATCGTTGCCGGCCAGCGCCGCCGCGCAGAGTGATGATCTCGCGCTGGAGCCGGTGGTGAGCCTGAGCGTGGTGCTCAATCCCGGCGTGGCGCTGGAACAGGTGCACAGCCCGACCCACGCCATCCAGGTGCAGGCCGACGGCGCGCGTTACCACATCGAACTGGCCGATCGGGCGGTGCGTGCCGATCGCAGTTTCGAGCTGCGCTGGCGCCCGCAGGCGAGCGAACTGCCGCAGAGCGCGGTGTTCCACGAACACGTCAACGGCCAGACCTATGCCTACGCCATGCTGCTGCCACCGACCCGCCCGGTGGCGGCGTTGCCGCGCGAGCTGGTGCTGGTGATCGACACCTCCGGTTCGATGCATGGCGTTGCCATCGAGCAGGCGCGCGGCGCGTTGACCGAAGCGCTGGCACGGCTGCGCCCGCAGGATCGCTTCAATCTGGTGCAGTTCGATTCCACCTCCAGCCAGTTGTTCGAACAGGCCCGTCCGGCCACGCCCGATGCCGTCGATCAGGCCACGCGCTGGCTGGCCGGACTGCGCGCCACCGGTGGCACCCAAATGGGACCGGCGCTGCGCCTGGCACTGGCCGCCAATCCGCCGCCGGGTTTCGTGCGCCAGGTGGTGTTCGCGACCGATGCCGGCGTCGGCAACGAGCGTGAACTGTTCGATCAGATTGAACGCGAACTGGGTCAGGCGCGGCTGTTCCCAGTCGGCATCGGCAGCGCGCCGAATGCGTGGTTCCTGCGCCGCGCGGCCGAGCTTGGCCGTGGCAGCCACGTCACGATCCGCTCGATCGCGCAGGTGCAGGAACAGATGGAAGTGCTGTTCGATCGTCTCGACCGCCCGGCGCTGGGCGATGTCGCGGTGCAGTGGCCGGCCGGCGCACAGGCCACCCGCACGCAGTTGCCGGATCTGTACCACGGCGAGCCGCTGCTGGCGATCGCGCGCCTGCCGGTGCTGGCGGGACAGGTGCAGGTTGCCGGCTGGCATGCCGACGGCATCTGGCGTTCGCAGCTGGATCTGGCCGATGCGCGGCCGGCGCAGGGCGTGGCGCGGTTGTTCGCACGCGATGCGATCCAGTCATTGGAGGACGCGATCCGGCAGGGCCGGGCGGAAGAAGAAATCCGCCCGCAGATCGTTGAACTGGCACTGGAGCACGGGCTGGTGACGCGTTTCACCAGCCTGGTCGCGATCGAACGCACACCGCAGCGCCCGCAGGACGCGGCGCTGGCATCGACCCGATTCGACAATCCGCTGCCGGCCAACGGCGAAGACGCACTGGCCTTCGCACAGGGCGCGACCAATGCCCGCAGTGCGCTGGGCTGGGCGCTGGCACTGGCCTTGTTGGCGCTGGCGCTGTGGCGCCCCGCCGCCGCCCGCGATCAGGAGGTGAAGTGATGGACCTGTGCCTGCCGGAAAACTGGAACAAGAACGCGGCTGCCGTGTTCCGCGACGATCTTGGGCCGCAGGCCGGCGTGGTTCGCGCCGCGCCTCCGAAGCCACGGCCTGTTACCTCCGCAACATCGACCGCCTTTGTCAGCGGTCTGCGTGACTGGCGGCTGCGCCAGACCCGCCCGGCACCGGTATTGCGGCCCTACCGCGCGCCGGCCTGGGTGCTGGCGGAGCTGGCGCGATGAACGCGCGCAAAGATGTTCGCGCCGGCTGGCGCCAACGCCTGACCGCACGCCGCTGCGCCTTGCTCGCGGCCTTGCTGCTGGCCTGCGGCTTCGCGCTGCAGGCCGGCGCGATCCATGCCAAGGCGGGATTGGCACAGCTGCTGCTGGCGCGCGCCTTCGATGCCAGCCAGCACGATGGCCGTGACCACGCACCCTGGCCCTGGGCCGACACCGTGCCGGTGGCGCGGCTCGCGGTACCGGCGCATGGCATCGAACAGATCGTGCTGGCCGGCGATGACGGACGCACCCTGGCCTTCGGTCCTGGCTGGGCACAGGCCAGTGCCGCACCGGGGCAGCACGGCGGCACGGTGATTTCCGGCCACCGCGATACGCATTTTTCCTTCCTGCAGCGGCTGGCCATCGGTGATGCAATCCAGCTTGAAAACCGCTTCGGCGGCGCGGCATACCAGGTGATCTCCACGCAGGTGGTGGACACCCGCCACCACCGCCTCGATGTCACCGCCGGCGATCAGGACACGCTCTGGCTGGTGACCTGCTGGCCGTTCGATGCCGTCACCGCCGGCGGCCCGATGCGCTATCTGGTGCAGGCGCAGCGCACGCCGGGTTGAGGCGCGGCCGCTGATTCGATCCGTACCTTGCCCACGTAGGTCGGCTCAAGCTGCAAAGCGGCGGAGCCGACATTTCCATCAAAACACGACGGCTCCAGCGCCGGGGAATGTCTGATCAAGTCTCATTGTGTCATCCCGGCGCAAGCCGGGATCCAGCTTTTTCAATAACTTGCCGAAGAGCTGGATGATCAGTTTCGCGGGAGATGTAGGCTGACCAACCTTCGGTTGTTGAAAAGCACCTCGCCGCTTTGCGGCTTGAGCCAACCTACGGAAATTCGTGTGTTTTCGTGGGCCGGATCAACGGCGTTCTGCCGGCTCAGGCCGCCGCCACAACCAGATCGCAGTAACAAACATGATGCTGCTGGCCAGCGCCCAGGCCCACTGCGGGGTCGGGCTGAACCACATGATCAGCGAGGCGAGCAGCATCATCGCCGTTGCCAGCCATTTGCTGCGGCGGCGGATGCGACCGCCGTTTTCCCAGTCGCGCAGCATCGGGCCGATGCGGCGGTTGCGGCGCATCCAGATGTGCAGGCGGCGTGAGCCGCGCGCGGCGCAGAACGAGGCCAGCAGCATGAACGGCACGGTCGGCAGGCCTGGCAATGCGATGCCGATCAGGCCCAGCAACAAGGCCAGGCAGGCGGCCACCAGCCACAGGCCGCGAATCGAACGCGAGCGGTGCGGGCGGATGCGGGGTGGTCGGGTGGAAGCCATCGGCACAGCATAACGGTCTGTCTCGGCTGGTCGGCGCGGAGGCTTGCGGGGCCGGCGATCCGCCGCGGACTTGACATATGTCAATCAACATCTAGTGGGTCAGGGACATCATCCACCCAACATCTTGTGTTGGGGCTTGTCCGTCATGACCTTCGATACCACGCCTGCCAGCCATTCGACCCGGCATCTGGTCGATGCCGTCGCCTCGATCGACGAGTACCTCACGCGCGCCGATTGGCGGGTCAATGCCAACGCCAACCAGGGCTATTCGCTGGGTGGGCTGATCCTCAACGTGGCCGGCAAGGTCACCGCCAACTACTGGCTGGAACAGGTCTATCCTGCCCAGATCGGTCGCGCCCACCGCGAGGGCGATCTGCATATCCACGATCTGGACATGCTCTCCGGCTACTGCGCCGGCTGGTCGCTGCGCACGCTGCTGTACGAGGGCCTGAACGGGATTCCGAACAAGGTCGAGGCCGGCCCGCCGAAGCATCTGTCTTCGGCGGTCGGGCAGATCGTCAACTTCCTCGGCACGCTGCAGAACGAATGGGCCGGGGCGCAGGCGTTTTCCTCGTTCGATACCTATATGGCGCCGTTCGTGCGCAAGGACGGGTTGAGCTATGAGGAGGTGAAGCAGGGCATCCAGGAACTGATCTACAACCTCAACGTGCCCTCGCGCTGGGGCACGCAGACGCCGTTCACCAATCTGACCTTCGATTGGGTCTGCCCGGCCGATCTGCGTGAGCAGGTGCCGTTCATCGGCGGCGAGGAAATGCCGTTCACCTACGGCGAGTTGCAGGCCGAGATGGACATGATCAATCGCGCCTACATCGAGGTGATGAGCGCGGGTGATGCCAAGGGCCGGGTCTTCACCTTCCCGATCCCGACCTACAACATCACCGCCGATTTCCCGTGGGAATCGGAGAACGCGCAGCGCCTGTTCGACATGACCGCCAAGTACGGCCTGCCGTACTTCCAGAATTTCATCAATTCCGAACTGGATCCCGGCATGATCCGCTCGATGTGCTGCCGCCTGCAGCTGGATCTGCGCGAACTGCTCAAGCGCGGCAACGGCCTGTTCGGCAGCGCCGAGCAGACCGGCAGCCTCGGCGTGGTGACGATCAACTGCGCGCGTCTGGGCTATCTGCATCGCGGCGATGAAGATGGCCTGATGCGGCGTCTGGACGAGCTGCTGGAGCTGGGCATGCGCAGCCTGGAGATCAAGCGCGAAGTGATCCAGCAGCTGATCGATGACGGCCTGTTCCCGTACACCAAGCGCTATCTGGGCACGCTGCGCAATCACTTCTCCACACTCGGCGTGAACGGCATCAACGAGATGATCCGCAACTTCAGCGGCGATGCGCACGACATCACCAGCGCTTGGGGCCACGCCTTCGCGCTGCGCCTGCTCGACCATGTGCGTGCGCGGATGGTGCAGTTCCAGGAGGACACCGGCCACCTCTACAACCTGGAAGCCACGCCGGCCGAAGGCACCACCTACCGCTTCGCCAAGGAAGACCGCCGCCGCTGGCCGGACATCCTGCAGGCCGGCACCGAGGCCAATCCGTACTACACCAATTCCTCGCAACTGCCGGTGGGTTTCACCGACGATCCGTTCGAGGCGCTGGAACGGCAGGAGGCGCTGCAATCGCGCTATACCGGCGGCACCGTGCTGCATCTGTACATGGGCGAACGCCTGTCCAGCGGCGATGCCTGCCGCGAATTGGTCAAGCGCGCGCTGAGCCGCTTTCGCCTGCCCTACATCACGATCACCCCGACGTTCTCGATCTGCCCCACGCACGGTTATCTCGCCGGCGAACACGAGTTCTGCCCGCGCTGCGATGAAGAAAAATTGGCGCAGAAGCAACGCCAACAGGCTGTGGCTTGAGCAGGCCGGATCCGACATCCAGCCAAATCAGGAACCCCCTGTTTTCCAACCACCAAGGAGTACCACGATGAATACCACCACCCTCCAACCCACCCTGCGCGATGACGAGCGCCAGCGCTGCGAAGTCTGGACTCGCGTGATGGGCTATCACCGCCCGGTTTCCAGCTTCAACATCGGCAAGAAGGGCGAACATGCCGAACGCCGCTTCTTCGCCGAACCCGGCCGCGCCCGCGCGGTGGCCGCCGCCGCATGATCCGGGTCGGCGGCATGACGCCGCTGACCAGCATCGATTTCCCCGGGCGGCTGGCGGCGGTGCTGTTTCTGCAGGGCTGTCCGTGGCGCTGCGGCTACTGCCACAACCCGGAACTGCTGCCGGCGCGTGCCGACATCGGCCTGGCCTGGGAACAGGTCGAAGCCTTCCTGCAGCGCCGCCGTGGCCTGCTCGACGCGGTGGTGTTTTCCGGCGGCGAACCGACCTCACAGGCCACGCTCGCCGATGCGCTGGCGCGGGTACGTGAACTCGGTTACCAGACCGGCCTGCACACCGGCGGCATGTACCCGCAGCGCCTGCACGCGCTGCTGCCGCAACTGGACTGGATCGGGCTGGACATCAAGGCGCCGGATGAGGATTACGACCGCATCACCACGCGCCGTGGCAGCGCCGGTCCGGTGCGCCGGTCGCTGGACGCGATCCTGCACAGCGGCGTCGATTTCGAATGCCGTACCACCTGGCATCCCGGCCTGTTCTCGCTCGAATCCCTGCATCGCCTCGGCCGCGACCTGCACGCGCGCGGCGTGCGCCACTGGGCGGTGCAGGCCTGCCGAGAAGAAGGCCATCCGCCGCCGCGACTGGATGCCGGCGAACAGGCGCAACTGGGCGGAGGCTTCGAACGATTCGAATTCCGCGCTGGTTGATCCGCGCCGGTCGAATAGCGCGAATGGCGGGCCGCCGGATGCACCGCACCGCACGGTTGCGGAATCCGGCAGGGCGGCGCTTCAGGCGGATGGTGAATCAGCCGGGCAGCATGAATCCCAGATCGCGGTGCGTACCGATGAAACCGCCCGTTGCCGGACCGAACTGCGGATGCGGCCCGGCCAGGGCGGGCAGGATCAGGTCGATGTTGGAGTCGGAGACGCCGAACCAGCGCGCCAGCGTGGCGGCGTACTGGTCGGTGGCCAGTTTCGGGATGATCTGGCCCCAGCCGGCATCGTCGTCGCCGGCCGATATCAGACCGGGCATCTCCCCGTAGATGTCCTGCCCGCGTACCGCATCGCCGATGATGAAATGTTCGCCGCCCCAGCCGTGGTCGGTGCCGTCGCCGTTGGCGGTCATGGTGCGGCCGAAATCCGAGGCGGTGAAGGTGGTCACACGCTCGGCCACGCCCAGTTCCACGGTGAGGTCGTAGAACATGTTGAGCGCCAGCGACAGTGCGCGCATCAGGTCGCCGTGGTCGGTGAGCAGGCGGTCGTGGAAATCAAAACCGCCGATGGAGACGTAGAACACCTGCCGCCGCTGCCCGAGATCGGCCCGCGCGGCAATCAGCCGGGCGACCATGCGCAACTGCGCAACAAGGCTGTTGAAACCGCCCAGGATGCTGCCGTTACCGGTAGAAAATCCGCCGGGAATCGGGGTGGAAAAGTCCGGCACGGCGTCGATGGCATCGCGCACATCGCCGTAAAGATCGATCGAGCGGCGCTGGATGCCGGCCACCGCGCGTTCCAGGACATGGCTCTGGCTGTGGTTCAGCAGCGCGTCGATCGCGGCACGGCGGCTGGCGTGGTATTCGCCGTAATAGCCTTGCCGCTGCACCGGGCCATTGTTGCCGACGCTGTAGGGCTGCACCGCAGTGCCGGTCTGGAACACGTTCTGCCCGGCCAGCGACAGGCTCATCGGCAACTGCGTGTTGGCATTCTGCGATTGCAGCAGATCGGCGATGCGCCCGCCCCAGCCGATCTTGTGCATCGTGTCCGGGCGCGAGGTCTGCCAGAACACGGTCTGGTCTGAATGCGAGAACAGCTGCGGCGGCACGTCCACCGTACCGTTTTGATAGGCACTGCGCGTCACCGGTTCGATCAGGGTGCCGACATTGGCGACCAGCGCGCAGCGCCCGCTGTTGAACAGGCCCGCGATCTCCGGCATCGATGGGTGCAGCGCGTACTGGCGTCCGCCGGTTTGCGGCGTGAATGGATGCAGATGCGTGGCACCGGTCAGATTGGCCAACGGCAGCGACAGGTTCGGCCGCACCGCGTGATACAGCGCATGGGTGGCCGCATCGCGCGGGATCACGGTGTTGACGTTGTCATTGCCGCCGTTGAGGAACACGCAGACCAGCGCCTTGTAGTCGTCGCCTCTGGCAATGGACGTGGAATCCAGCGCGGCGGCCCGGACCAGACCCAGCTGGCCCAGCTGCGAGAACAGACCCGCGCCGCCGAGCGAGGCGAGCAGGGTGCGGGAGAGAAGATCGCGGCGTTTCATCACTTCTGCACCATGTATTCGGGCGAGGTCATGATCAGGTGCACCGCGCCCCAGACCCGGTTGCGCGGCCCGTGCGGGGCAACCGGATCAATGCCGTTGAGGTGGTTCACCAGCACGCCGCGCATGTGCGCCGACATCTGGCCGTTCAGCAGCAGCACGTCCAGCGTATCGAGCAGCGTCTGTGGGTTGGCGGTCAGCGCGTAGTAGGGCTCGAAATCCAGCAGGATCGACGATTGGTTCGCCCATTGCTCGGCCCAGGGCGAACCTATGTGCATATGCTCGGCCTGCTCCCAGAAGCGGTTGGCCGTCATCGTGACCAGGGTTTCGTTGACGATCTGCAACTCGGGCGAATACAGCCCGGCAACTGTCACCTCGCCGGGCAACTGGTAATCGGGCTGGAAGAAATTGAACACCGAGCGCGAGCGGTTCGGCGCCTGGCCGAAATCGAATTCCGGGTTCCAGTCGCTGTAGCGGTCGTTGTTCGATACCGCCTGGAACGCGCGCCACAGATGGCTCTGGCGCAGCAGCGGTTCGCGCACCTTGCCGAAGGTGGTGGGCCGGGCGTGATGTCCGGCGCGAGCTTCTTCGTCCAGCAGGATGGCCCGCACCAGTGCGCCCATGTCGCCGCGCACGCCGGCGCCGTTGTCGTTGAACACCGCCGTCATGCGGCCGATGTAGGCCGGCGAGGGATTGCTGGTGACGAGGTTCTGGATCAGCCGGCGCGCGATGAACGGCCCCACGTTCGGATGGTTGGCGATGTTGTCCAGCGCAAAGGCGAGGTTGGAGGCGGGCGTGCCGCCGTGCGGACGCGGTACATCGCCCAGCAGCACGTCGTTGTCCGGGTCGGCATCCGGTTCGGTGTGGTGGAAGTCGGGGAAGGACTGCATCGGCAGCGCCCACGCCACCGGGAACGGATAGCCGACGTAGCACCACTCGAAATGCGTGCAGTTGTCCACCAGCGGATCATTGCCGTAATTCCAGCCGGTGAAGATGTGCGCGAACGTCTTCACGTTGAACTGGTTGTACGAAGGCACCGGCGTGCCGTTTTCCAGCACCGGGGTGCCGTCCGGATTCAGCAGCACCAGTCCGATGGAGAACAGTTGCAGCACCTCGCGCGCATAGTTCTCGTCCGGGCGGATCGTGCCGGCGGCATCGGGCGGATGGTTCTGCCGCATGCTCAGGTAATCGCCCATCGCCGGGGCCAGCGTCACCGCTTCCAGCAGCTCGCGATAGTTGCCGAAGGCATGATCGATCAGGGTGTCGTAGAAGTGGCCGGTGGCGTAGGGAGAGTGGATGACGTCGCTGGCCTCGGACACCACGAAGATCTGGCTCAGCGCGAACGCCACCCGCTGGCGCAGCTGGTCCGGCGCGAGCAGCGCGTTCTGCCACCAGATTTCCAGCCGCGCATTGTTGTAGACCGGCTCGCCGAGCGAATCGATGTGATCCAGGTACGGCACCAGATGCGATGCCGGCGCTGCCAGTTGCTCGTCGATCCACGCCGCATAGCCGCCGTTCAATCCGCGCAGGTGGGCGATGTCGGCAGGCGTGGGGCCGAACGTGGCCTGGGTCAGGAAGCGCGCGGCCTCGGCGTCGCTGTCTGGCACCTCGATGCGGAACTCGAAGCCGCTTTCGAAGATGGCCTGTGCCGATATCGGCGCCGCCAGTGCCAGCAGCACGCCGGCCAGCAGGCCGCGAAAGAACACATCAGGTGGTTTCGTCGCCATGGGCCGGGCCACTCCTGCGGGTGCGGAGCGAGGCTAGCAAGTGGTTCGGCAGCGGGCGCGATTCCCGCGATGGGCGGGTACGGCGCGCGGAAGAACGGCGTATCGGGCCAGCGCCGGCGTCTTTCACGGATCGCTGTGGCGAATGCTCCCTGCTTCGGCCAGCGATTGCGCCACCGGCAGCATCTGCTGCCGATAGACCTGGCGCGCCTGTTCCGGATCGAGGTCGGCATGTTTGCGTTTGGCCACGCCGTATTCGGACAGCGTCAGATGGCGGTCGGCCACGACGCCGGCGCGTGACAGGCAGGCGCTGACGCAATGCAGGACGCAGCCGTCCAGCGCCAGGATCGGGCGCCCGGTCTGCGCGGTGCGGACCAGCCCGGTGACGCCGCCACCGACACCGGCGATGCAGGACATTTCCGCCGCACCGTCGCGGTCCAGCCACAGCGCCAGCCGGTTCGCCATCTGCGCCGCGCTGGAGCAGCCCGAACACGAATACACCAGCGCTGGTTTCGGTTTCATCGCGGGACTCCGTTGGCTTCCAGAAACGCTGCCGCATCGCGCCGGCACTCGCGCAGCCGGCCCAGCAGCATGATATGCGCCACCACCAGCAGCAGCCCGGCGGCGCGTGCCAATGGCGGAAGCAGCGCGGCCGTCACCAGCAGCAGTCCCGCCGCACCTTGCGTGACCAGCACCAGACGCTTGGCGGTATCCGGCTGCAAGGTGCCGACGCCGGGAATCCGGATGCCGCGCGGGCAGTCGGCACGCAGCTGGATCCAGGTCAGGAAGGCGACGATTTCCAGCATCATCGCGCTCATGATCAGCGGCAGTGCGGCGCCGATCACCAGGGTGCCGGCCAGCATGTCAGGCCGTGGCAGCGCGATGCCCGCACCCGCCAGAACGGCGACGATGCAGCCCAGCCCGAGCGCCAGTGCACCGCCGCGCCAGGCCCATACCATCGGCCGTCCGCGCTGGTACAGCGCACGCGATGAAAGGCGCAGGAAACCGCCGGCCCACAGCAGCGCCGGCAGCGCCGCCAACATCACCGCCAGGCCTGCCGCGTCCAGCCACAGCCGTGCCATCACGGCCAGCGCCAACGCGCACAGCGTCAGCCACAGCCATGCCGCCAGATGGCGTTCGGATACCGGTGCCGTGCCCTGGAACATCGGCATCGTCATGCTGCCGACCGAAGCGATCAGCACCAGCACCCAGCCCAGCAGCCCGAGCAACGCATGTGCATCGGTCAGCCGATCCAGTGGCAGCCACAGATCGCCGCGCAGCACCAGCAACAGCGCAACGCCGGCCAGCGTGGTCAGCAGCAGCGCCAGCAGCGCCGTGCCCAGTCCCAGGCGCATCACGCGTTTGCCGCCGCGTGCCAGCAGGCCGGGCAGCGCCAGCAGCGCGAACACCAGTAATGGCAGGCCGAGCAACAGTGCCGCCAGCGCCATCAGCGTGCGCTCACCGCCATGCATCGCCAGCACGAACAGCACCAGACCCAGATTGAAGCCGGCATGCAGCCACGCCGGCCAGCGCCCTGGCGGCAATGCGCTGCCGGCTGCAACCGGCAGGAACTGCAACAGGCTGCCGAGCATCGCGTTGCCCAACACGCCAAGGGTGAACATGTGCACCAGCGCCACGGTCAGCGGCGACCAGCGCCCGGCCATCGCCGCGTCGCCATGAAACAGCAGCCACAGACCGGCCGCCACGCCCCACAGCGGCGCGCTGAACAACCAGCGCAGCGGCCGTGCCGGCGGTGGCGCCTGGCGCAGGTCCAGGCCGCTCATGGGGAAGATCCGGCCGGGGAAGATTCGGCAGGAGAAGAACCGGCTGCCGCTGCGGCCACATCATCGCGCCGCCAGATCGTCACCACCGCATGGCCTTCGGGCGCATCCTCGATCCGGAACGCGAAGCCGGCCTGTTCCAGCATCGGCAGCAAAGGCATGGGCCGGAACGGCGTCAGCGCTTGCAGGCGCGCGCCCGGCGGCAATGCGTCGAGGGCGTCAAGAATCCGCTCCATCGGTTCCGGTGGCGGAAGCTGCCGCAGATCCAGCGACACAATCATGCTGCTCACTCCATGGCGGGCGATGTCACGCAGCATGCCCGCGCCGGCCCGGCCGCGCATTGACGTGTGTCAGGCCGTGCACATGCCGGCGCCGGCATCAGCCTGTTGCCTGGACCTTGTGGGAAAACTCCGATGCGCGATTCCTGCCGCTTCCGGTACGGGTTTCCGGCAGGCGCCGATGGGGCGTCAACGCCCCGACGCGGAAACTGTCTCCACCGGCCGGAAGCCTTCCGCCGGCACCCGCATCCTCATCGAAAACCCAGGAGATCCGCCATGAATAAGTTTGCCCTTGTGCTGAAGTCGCTGCTGCTGTCGCTGGTTCTCAGCTTCTCCGCGTTCGCTGCCGGCCCGGTCAATATCAATACCGCCGACGCCGCTACGCTGGCCGCCAATCTGCACGGTGTCGGTCCGGCCAAGGCCCAGGCCATCGTCGAATACCGTCAGACCCACGGCGTCTTCAAGAGCGCCGACGAGCTCGCTGCGGTCAAGGGCATCGGCCTTGCCACGGTGGAAAAGAACCGCGAGCGCATCCAGCTGGGCGGCAGCACCAAGCCCGAATGATCTCGTCGAATCCAGACCGGACGCCCCGCATCCGCCTGCGGGGCGTCCGCGTTTCCGGCGTCCGCTGCTGCCGCATTCACAAACCATCCGCGCGCTGATCCACAGCCTGCCTGACGCACCGGCGCAAGACCGATCAACACGCACCCGTGCCGGATGGCAGGCGACGCCGGTCGAACATTTCCGTCACACTTTTCCTGCATCGCCATCCTTGTCCGCATCCCTTGTCGCTTGCAGGAGCTTCCCATGTCGCCGCTCAACACCCTGATTGCCATCTTTCTTGAACCGGCCAAGGCCATGGCCGCCGTCCGCGAACGCTCGATGGTCCTGTTGCCGCTGCTGTTGCTGATCCTTGGCAATATCGCGCTGATGACGTGGTACTACGGCGTGGTCGATTTCCCGTGGTTGCAGGACCAGATGATCAGCGCCATGGGCAATGTCCCGGCCGAGCAGGCCGAGGCCGCGCGCGGCTTCATGCAGCGCGGCACGATGATGGCCACCACCGTGATCGGCATCGGCCTGATGGTGCCGCTGATGCTGGTGATCAGCGCGGTGTACTACCTGCTGGTGGCCAAGGTGATGGGCAGCGAACTGGGCTTCGGCAAGTGGTTCGCGTTCAACACCTGGGTCACGGTGCCGACCTTGCTGCTGATCCCGGTCGGTGTGGTGCAGATCCTGACCCACAGCAACGGCCAGCTCGCACCCGAGGCGCTGAATCCGCTGACGCTCAACACCCTGCTGTTCCAGCTGCCGGCCGGCAACGCCTGGGCCGGGCTGCTGAACTCGATCAACCTGACGATGATCTGGTCGATCGTCGTGGCGGTGATCGGTTTCCGCGTATGGATGAAGAAGAGCACCTTGACCTCGCTGATCGTGGTGCTGGCGCCCTACGTGGTGATCTACGGCATCTGGGCGGCGTTTGCCGCGATGCGGGCGGCGGCATGAACAAGCGCTGGATCGGCATTGCCGCGATCGCGGCGATCATCGTGCTGCCGCTGCTGATCCGCGGCGGCCAGCGCGACAACGGTAAGGAAGTGGAGATCGAAGTAGCCAGCGAACGCCTCGTGCGTTCCTCGATCCTGGCCTCCGGCAACCTTGTGTTCCGCGAGCAATCGCAACTCTCGCCGGAAGTCATCGGGCGGGTGCGCGCGGTGCTGGTGGAGGAGGGCGACCGGGTCGAGGCCGGCCAGGTCGTGCTGCAACTGGACGAACAGGTGCATCAGGCGCAGGTGGCGCAACTGGAAGCGGCGGTGCGCCAGCAGCGCATCAATATCGAGCGCCAGCAGCTCAATGTCGCCAATCAGGAACGCCAGTTCGCGCGCAGTGACGAACTGCACCGCCGCCGACTGATCGACGAGGCCCGCCATGACGAGGCCCGGCTGGCGCTGGACATGGCGAAGGTGGAACTGCGCGCCAGCCGCGAATCGCTGCAGCAGGCCCAGGCCCAGCTCAATCAGGCGCGCGAGCAACTGGCCAAGACCGAAATCCGCGCGCCGATCAGCGGCACCGTGATGAGCGTCGGCATCAAGATCGGCGAAACCGCCGTGGCAAGCAGCACCGGCATCGCCGGTTCCTCGCTGATGACCATCGCCGATCCGGACAGCCTGATGACCGAGGTCAATGTCGACGAGGCCGACATCGCCCGCATCCAGCTCGGCCAGAGCGTGGCGGTGTACGCCGCCGCGTTCCCCGATACCGCGCTGGAAGGTGAAGTGGAAAGCATCCCGCTGTCGCCGCGCAGCACTGCGCCGGGCGCTGCCAGCAGTTCGCTGGCGCGCAGCTATTCGGTCAAGGTGCGGCTGCGCGATACCGGTTCGCTGGCGTTGCGCCCGGGCATGACCTGCCGCGCGGAAATCTTCACCGACAGCGGCAACCAGGTGCTGGCGGTGCCGGTGCAGGCGGTGCTCAGCAACAACGAGGCCGGCACCCGTGGCGGTGGCGGCAAGGAGCCGCCGGCCGAGGAATTCCACCTGTTCGTCGAGCAGGACGGCCGTGCGCAGCGGCGCGTGGTCAAGGTCGGTGCTTCCGACGACAGCTATCAGGAAATCAGTGACGGACTGGCCGTGGGCGAACGCGTGGTGATCGGGCCGTACAAGATCCTGCGGCATCTGAAAGCTGGCGATGCGCTCAAGGTCAACGACAGCGACGCCACAGCCGCAGCGGCAGCCGCAGGCGGAGCGCCGGCCCCGTGAGCCAGCCGCTGCTGAAACTGGAAGGCATCGAAAAGCGCTTCGTGATGGGCGAGGAAACCATTCACGCGCTGCGTGGCATCGACCTGTCCATTCCGCGCAACCAGAGCGTGGCCTTCATCGGCACCTCCGGCTCGGGCAAATCCACGCTGATGAACATCCTCGGCTGCCTCGACCGCCCCAGCGCAGGGCGCTACTGGCTCAACGGCCGCGATGTCGCGACGCTGGACGAATCCGA
>Ga0265293_10007138_pt1 | contig 17411 bp, 15 predicted proteins | sample Munlanlewell138R_FD_192505 | JGI IMG/M metagenome (GOLD analysis project Ga0265293, IMG submission 192505) | Leachate microbial communities from a municipal landfill in Southern Ontario, Canada - Leachate well 138R | ecosystem: Engineered > Solid waste > Landfill > Unclassified | place: Canada...
ACACAATATCGCGTCTCTTCCAACAAAGGCATATGAAGGGAAATAAAATCGCTATTCTGGAACAATTCCTTATTTGTATAGGCAGTGATTACTCCATATTCACCCTCCTTACGCAGGTCGTCATGTGTGAGCGTAGGCGAGAAAGCATACACCGGCATATCAAAACCTCTTGCGATCTTGGCCACCATCTTTGCCACGTTTCCAAAAGCATACAGTCCCAATCGTCTTCGACTTATCTCACGTCCTACGGAGCCATCAAAATGGTTACGTTGCGCATAAATCATCATACCAAGAACAAGTTCAGCCACAGCATTGGCATTCTGTCCCGGTGTATTCATCACACAAATACCACAACCGGTAGCCGCTTCCAGGTCCACATTATCGTAACCGGCTCCGGCTCTGACAATTATTTTCAGATTAGGGGCTGCTTCCATTATCTCCTTGTTGACAATATCACTCCGTATGATCAAAGCATCCACATCTTTCACAGCATCAAGCAACTGACTTTCTCCCTCATACCTCTCTAACTTCACAAACTTATGACCAGCAGATTCAATAATATGTTGAATCCCCTGCACAGCAGGTAAAGCGAATGGTTTACTCGTTGCCAAAAGTACTTTCATATTCATTTTTTATTTATAAAATTCACCGGATACTTGACCGATACCCTCAAATCAGGGCTTTTTATACATTTTGTTAAATTATCAATTTGTAATTAAGAATTGCAAATTTACAAACTTATATCTAATCAAAAAACGAAATCGGAGTAAAAATTCCATGATAATTTCATTTTATACGAATTAAAAGTTATTTGTCCGATAAATTGAATCATCGTATCTTTGTATCACTCGAAAATGCTATCCAAATGAACAGTCCTTACCCATCCACTTTGCTCGAAAACGCAGTCAACGAATTTGCCAATCTTCCCGGTATTGGAAGGAAGTCGGCATTACGACTGGTGCTTCATCTTTTACGTCAAGATGAAGAAAAGGTCTCTAACTTTGCCGCCACCCTATTGAAACTGAGACGAGAGATTAATTATTGTGCTGTTTGCCACAATATTTCCGATACTGCAGTCTGTAGCATTTGTAACGACAAATCCCGGGATAGTTCATTAATTTGCGTAGTGGAAAATGTAAAGGAAGTGATGGCCGTTGAGAAAACGGTACAATTTCGTGGTCTTTACCACGTTTTGGGAGGTATTATCTCCCCTATTGACGGTATCGGCCCATCCGACCTGGAAATCTCCAGTCTCGAAGAGAGGGTGAAATCAGGCGAAATCCGGGAAGTGATCCTGGCTCTCAGTGCCACTATGGAGGGCGATACTACCAATTTTTATATCTACCGTAAACTCCAGTCTTATGGAGTTAAAGTGAGCATCATAGCCAGGGGAGTATCTATCGGAGATGAAATCGAATATGCCGATGAGGTCACTTTGGGTCGCTCCATTATGAATCGGACACCATTTGATGAATCCTATAAACTGGTATCAAAATGAAGAACAGCAATAGATTGGAAAATAACATAAAGCTCCTGAAAGGGCATTATTACATAAACATTATCTTCCTGGCGGTTATTTTTCTGCTTTTTGTGTTTAGCCTGATACCACTCTTTACGGATGGAAAGGCTGTCAGCGTTACGCTGGAGAGATACGCCATCATGGTTACCATTATAGTTATTCCTGCTTCATTGAAGTTTTTTGCCCATCAACTAAAAAAAGCAACTCGCCCCCTGAAAACCACAATAGCCGCAGAGAAGTACAAAAGTGCCTATTTCCTACGCCTATACAGTATCAGCGCAGTAACACTAATGCACATTATACTGTTTGCCATCTCCCGGAACATGAATTCCTTTTGGTTCACGGTAGTACTTTTTATTGTTTTTTTCTTTTGTAAACCATCATATATTGAGTTGGAGAATCTCACCGAGGAGCCTGATAAGGAGCAAGAAAGGCAATCTTATCCGGAGCAGCGGCAAGAAGAACAAATCGTTACTGAGGAGGAGCAGGAGAAATGAAAAAACTATTGGAAAATAATATCCTCCGCCTACGTGCTCCCGAACCGGAAGATCTTGATCTGCTTTACAAGTGGGAGAACGATACGGCTATTTGGCAAAACGGAGCCTCTATTGTCCCCTTTTCCCGTTACTCCATTGAGCAATACTTGATTGATTACAAACATGACATATATGCAGACAAACAACTACGGCTGATGGTAACGCTCATGCCATCGAATGAATGCATAGGCACAGTCGATTTGTATGATTTTGATCCGTTTCACCGGAGGGCCGGTGTAGGAATACTGATAGATCACAAACACCGGAACAAAGGTTATGCCGTGCAGGTACTCACACTATTGGAAGATTACGCTTTCCGGTTTCTCAATTTACGGCAACTCTATGCAATCATTCCCGAAAAAAACAGCAATAGTATTCGTCTGTTCACCAAAGCGGGATATCGGCAAACAGGGCTATTGGAAGAGTGGATAGCTTCGGGGGATTCATTCCACCACGCATTAATAATGCAAAAACTCAAGTCATAAAGTCTATGATATATTTTTAAAGGAACAATGCAAGACGACATAAAAAAAGCGTGCGACACGTTAAAGAAAGGAGGAATCATCCTCTATCCCACCGATACCATCTGGGGGATTGGCTGTGACGCAACCAATGAAGAGGCTGTAAAACGCATCTACGAACTAAAGCAACGTGATGACAGCAAATCGATGCTCATACTCATGGATAACCCGGCCAAGCTACAAACATATGTAAGGGATGTCCCTGACATTGCCTGGGATTTGATTGAGTTGACTGACAAGCCCCTCACAATCATCTACGACGGAGCAAAAAACCTGGCAACCAACCTTATTGCCGAAGATGGCTCCATCGGCATTCGCATTACCGCGGAAAAGTTCTCCATGGAACTGTGCCGGCAATTCCGCAAACCTATTGTCTCCACATCAGCCAATATAAGCGGCGAATCCTCCCCCGCCATTTTTTCACAAATCAGCCAAACGGTGAAGGATGGCGTGGATTACATTGTAACATACCGTCAGAAGGAGCAGGGCAAAGCCCAGCCATCAGGGATTGTGAAACTGGAAAGGGATGGTTCCATCAAAATCATCCGCAAGTAAAAAAATTAGTTTCTAATGAACAAAATGAATTTTATTCAACAATGATTGGGTAAAATCGTTTAGTAGAAGTTATCTTTGCATAAAGGTTATGAATTTCATTTTCCGATGCAACTGACAGAAAGATACAATAAATTCCTTCTTTGGCGTGACCGACACATAAAGGAACGTCATTTTTTACTGTTTGTATGCTTCTTAGTGGGAATTCTTACGGCATTGGCGGCCTTTTTCCTGAAAACTGCGATTCACTTCTTCCAGGTCTTTCTCACCGAGAACTTCAGCCGTCCCAACCTCAACTTTTCCTATCTGCTCTACCCTATCGTGGGAATTTTGATTGCAGGGCTGTATGTGAAATATATGGTAAAAGACGATATCAGCCACGGCGTCACAAAGATTCTTTTTGCCATCTCTCAACGAAAGAGCAGGATCAAGCCGCACAATATGTACTCATCACTGATCGCCAGTTCCATTACCATCGGATTTGGGGGATCAGTGGGAGCGGAAGCGCCGATCGTCTTGACAGGTTCTGCCATCGGGTCTAATCTGGGAAGAGCCTTCAAGCTGGAACAACGTAGCCTGATGATCCTTGTAGGTTGTGGCGCTGCCGGTGCTATCGCAGGTATCTTTAAAGCACCCATTGCCGGCATTCTGTTCGTGATAGAGGTCCTGTTGCTCGATCTTACCATGTCGTCCATACTCCCTCTTCTTGTAACGGCTGTCACAGCCACTACCGTCTCTTATATCCTTACAGGTATGGATGCCATGTTTGCCTTTACCCTGATCGAGCCTTTCACACTTAACCGTATTCCGTACGTGATCTTACTTGGGATACTTTGCGGATTTCTTTCTTTATATGTAATCCGTATCATGAGCCGCTTAGAGGGATTTTTTCACCGATTGTCGTATTGGAACAGATTCCTGCTTGGAGGGGTTATGCTGAGCTTGCTTATCTTCTTTTTTCCTCCGCTCTATGGGGAAGGATACAATACTATCAATATCTTGCTCGCCGGGGGAGACCTGTTCAGTTCACTCACCAATGAGAGTTTTTTCCACCAACTGGGAAGTAGATGGATCATCGTTGTTTTTCTTATACTGGTTATTCTGTTTAAAGTTTTTGCCACCAGTGCCACTAACGGCGGCGGCGGCACAGGGGGAGTATTTGCTCCCACCCTTTTCTTAGGCTGCATTGTCGGATTTGTCTATTCTTACACACTCAACCAATTGGGGTATACCATCTATCTTCCGCAGGAAAATTTCGCATTGATGGGTATGGCCGGTGTAATGGCCGGCGTAATGCATGCTCCGCTGACCGGCGCCTTCCTTATTGCGGAATTGACAGGAGGCTATGACCTGTTCCTGCCTCTTATGATCGTATCCCTGCTCTCTTATGGAACTATCATGATATTCGAAAAGCATAGCATCTACGCCATACGCCTTGCGAAAAGGGGCGAGTTGATCACTCACCATAAAGACAAGGCCGTTCTTACTTTCCTGAAAATTAAAGATCTGCTCGAAAAAGATATTCCAACCGTAACACCCGAGATGACGCTCGGTGATATGGTAAAAGTAATTTCCACCAGCAATCGGAATATCTTTCCTGTAGTGGATAAAGAGGGGATCCTCCTGGGAGTTGTAATGATGAACGATATCCGCAATATCATGTTCCGTCCCGAATTGTACGAACGGTTCAACGTAAAGAAATTCATGGTGGGTTCTCCTGCTACAATAGAAATAGACAGCAGCATGGAAGAAGCGATGGAAAAGTTTGAAAACACCAAAGCGTGGAATATGCCGGTGGTAGATCAAAAAGGAGTCTACAAGGGCCTCTTGTCCCAGTCATCTGTATTCAACTCTTACAGGGAGGTACTGGTTGAAAACTATTCCGACAGGGATGAGTAAGTTGTGATGATCTATTGATATAACCTGATAGTTAGAAATTGGTAATTGGTAATTGGTAATTAGAAATTGGTAATTCTAAAAAACGTATGGACAAAGATTTGTTGCGTATTCTTTTCATGGGTACTCCCGATTTTGCCGTAGGATCGCTAAAATCGTTGGTAGAAAACGGATATAATGTAGTGGGCGTTGTCACTATGCCCGACAAGCCTGCAGGCAGGGGTTATAAATTGCAACCTTCGCCTGTAAAACAATATGCTCTCCAGCAGGGACTTTCTGTGTTACAACCTGAGAGACTTAAAGATGAAGGATTCTTGAATGAGCTGAAGAGGCTGGCGGTCGATTTGCAGATCGTAGTAGCTTTCCGCATGTTGCCCGAAGTGGTGTGGAATATGCCACCGAAAGGTACATTTAACCTCCACTCGTCCCTTCTTCCGCAGTATCGGGGTGCCGCTCCCATCAATTGGGCTATTATCAATGGAGAAAAAGAGACCGGCGTGACTACTTTTTTTCTCTCACACGAGATTGATACAGGTAAAATAATCTTTCAGGAAAAGACAACGATCGAAGATACGGACAATGCGGGTACCCTGTACGACAGGTTAATGACAATGGGAGCCCAATTAGTACTGAAGACCGTCGATGCAATATTAGGAGAAAATATAGAATTGATCCCCCAGGATAGACTTTTCAAAGATGCTTCCGAGTTAAAAAGTGCTCCGAAAATTTTCAAGGAGGATTGTTTGATCGACTGGAATAAATCCGTTCGGGAGATATATAATCATATCCGTGGCCTATCGCCCTATCCTGCAGCATGGACTGAATTAGTAACCGAAAACGATGAAGAGAATCTCCGTTTCAAGTTATTTGAAAGTGAACCGATTGAAGAGAAAGCTCACAACTTTCCACCGGGAAACATCAGGACAGATAATAAGACATACCTCGATGTAGCTGTAAAGGATGGTTTCTTACGAATCACCGCACTTCAATTAACAGGTAAGAAACGAATGACCATTACCGATTTCCTGAATGGATATCGCTTCGAAAAAGAAGCACATTTTGGTTGAGATCACCACTTATAATTCAAGCCGAAGCTGAGAGTCTGGTTCACCTGTAAGTACTTGAACTTAGGATCGGCCGGCACTCCGTCGTCAAATCTCATATTCACATATATACTGGTAGAGAAAGCATTACTCAATGCCATATTCAAACGATTCTCAAATTCCGAAATAACCTTCTCATAACTGGTAAAGTAAGTAAAACGGGAATCCCAGGTGATATACCTTGTAATGTCATATTTCAATATTGATGTAAGGGTGCTACCGATATCCAGTTGGGATTTTTTCCCCTCCTCAATCCCAAAGCGTTTCACATCTAACTCATCATTCCCCACATAAGTATAGTTAATAGAGATGGGGGCAATCGCCAATTCCCATTTCACCTTGCGATGCCGCACCTTCTCGGAGGCCTTTTCGATATTATATTTTAACCCGATCCCGGCGTTCACATACAGAGGTGCCAGGAACGACGACCGGAGATCATCTGAGTTGACAGGATAAGCTTTGAACATCTGTGATTTTGCTTCCAAGTTGGTAGAATAAGACCACCCTTTACCAAAAGCAACAACACCAAAGTCACCATAATAACGGATAAGATCATTACCTATACGATAATTCCTCAGCGAATCATCCGGTGCGTTAAGGACAGACAAGCGCCACTCAAGAGTATTATTAAACAGCACCTTATCTTTTTTATAATTGGCCCTAAAGACCTGATAACTGTTAAAGTTCACATTGTTAGTCCCTCCCTTATGCCAGTTGTCAGAGAAGTAGTTTTGTGCAAACTGGAAAGAGTGTTCACCTGAACGCACCCAATATTTTCTGCCGATGGTAACACCTTCAATGCCCGGAGCATCCAACGAATATGTAGTTTCGGCTTTTATTAATTCACGGAAAGGGTTGAATGTCTCTTTCACCGCCCTGTCATCAGACTCCAGACTGGGTATTGAATCGAAACTGGCCACCGAATACCTGATCCTGTCAGGATACTTTACATAGTAGTCACGTCGCACATTTCGTATAAAGTCGATATGATCCAGTCGGGGAGCGAAAGTTTTCTTCTTGGGAATAAGTATACCTTTCTCCTGATCCTTTTCAGCAGAATAGAACGACAATTCCCGGGGCAGCATCTTTCCCGTAAATATCATCGGTAGAAAAAGAGGATTATAAAAAAGAGTATCCCGGAACGAAAGTCCATTCATTGATTCTGAACTGCCATAATTCACAGGAAGTTGCAGTGTACCGTCCGCATTTCTAAAATAGATGGAGTCAAGCGGATTCCTGAATGGGGGAGTCGAGTCCACCGGTACTATCGAAATAGCTTCTTCCATTGCCGGTACCGGAGCCTGAGGGATGACCACACTATTACCTGTCTCGCCGGATCGTGCCGTCCGGCGTTCAATCTGCCTGCTTATATCTGTAATATCCCGGAACAGGTCCGGGCTCTCCTCCACCGTTATGGTGTCAGGCCTCTCGGCAAGCTTATTCTTAACCTCGGAAGCTACCGTTCCGAATGAAAACAGAGTTATTATCAAAAAGGGGAGAATAATTCGTTTCATACGATTATTTTATTTTTTCTTGTCGGTGTATGGAACCTTTGATATTTAAAATAATCATTTCCTTCGGGTGTTTAATGATTATTTTAAACATGTCGGTTTCATACGATTTATTTTATCTTTTATATCGGTCTATGTTATGTTTATGTTAAACAAGGACAATCAGTCTAATCATCCACTTATTCTTCCAACAGGCAAAGATATAAAAAAAGTTTCATTTATGAATGAGAAGTTACCAATGAAGAAAAACTTTTCCCGCCGTTTATCTGTTACTTATATTTGTTAAGATCTCTTTCAACAAACGTATCAACCTGAAATTTTCTTACTTTTGTCGGACAGAACGGGACATAGCAAACAATGAGATCATGTAATTATCACTTAGTTCTTAATTAATTAGCAATTTATAATATAATCGTATGAGAAAAATTTCTTTTGTTTTACTGATCGTGATAGGGGCTATGGGCCTCACCGGATGCCAAGGCTACAACCGGATGGTAGAAAAACAGGAAGCGGTAACCTCACAATGGGGAAATGTACAGAACGCTTATCAGCGTCGTGCCGATCTCATTCCCAACTTAGTGAATACGGTGAAGGGATACGCGCAGCACGAACAGGAGACCTTTACACAGGTAACCGAAGCACGGGCCAAAGCTACGCAAACGACTATCAGTCCTGAGAACCTCACGACAGAGAGCTTGCAGGAATACCAACAGGCCCAGGATCAATTGAGCCGGGCATTGGGAAGATTGTTGCTGATACAGGAAAATTATCCCGAACTGAAAGCCAACCAGAATTTCCTTGCACTCCAGGACGAACTGGCCGGGACGGAAAACCGGATCTCGGTAGAACGTAACCGATTCAACATGTCGGCACAAGATTACAATGCCTATATCCGTAAATTTCCACAGGTAATTTACGCGAAATGGTTTAAATTTGAACCGAAAGCCTACTTCGAAGCGACTGCCGAAGCCCAGACCGCTCCTCAGGTGCAATTCTGAAAGGGAAGCTCCGGTTCAACCGGATCCTGTTACCTTGTGTCGGAAAACGATATAAATGAATTAGGCGATGAAACTATTCCGGAAGAGTAAATATCTTCTCATATTCATACTATTTGCTTCTTTTGGATTGTCTGCGCAAGACATTCCCGAGCCAATGGTACCCTACCGGTTGGTAAACGATTTTGCCGATATCTTCTCATCCGCCGAAGAATTGGCCCTGGAGCAGAAGCTGCGGGCCTATAACGATTCCACATCTACACAAATATATGTAGTTTCGGTGACCGACCTGGGTGGTTATCCCGCTTCCGATTATGCTTTCAGGCTTGGCGAGAAATGGGAAATCGGACAGAAGAGCAAGGACAACGGTGCTGTGATCCTTATCAAACCAAAAATCGGCAACAGCCGCGGACAAGCGTTCATTGCCACCGGCTACGGGCTGGAAGCACGTATCAACGATGCTTATGCCGGCCGTATCGTGCGCAACGAGATGATTCCCTACTTCATGGATGAGGACTATTTCGGTGGGGTGAATGCCGCCGTCGACGTGATGATAGCACGACTCTCCGGAGAATTTAATGCCGATGACGAAGAAGGTGAAGGAGGTTTTCCGTTTTTCGTGGTCATTATTGTCCTAATCATTACCATCGTGCTACTCTCAATCTTTTCTAAAGGAGGAGACCAGCATATCGGTGGTGGCGGTCACAGGACAAATTCTCCTCCTATTTTTTTCCCGCCAATGGGTGGCGGACGAAGAAGTGGCGGATTTGGAAGCGGAAGTGGTTGGAGCGGTGGAAGGACAGGTGGTTTCGGCGGCGGTGGCGGAGGCAGATTTGGCGGTGGAGGCGCCGGAGGGAGCTGGTAATATGGAAAAAAAAACTTTAATCACCGTCCTGGGTCCTACAGCAAGTGGCAAAACCGCATTTGCCGCACAATTGGCATACAGGCTCAACGGCGAAATTGTGAGCGCCGACTCCCGCCAGATATACCGGCAAATGGATATAGGCACAGGTAAAGACCTTTCAGAATATATTATAAAGGGAAATTCTATCCCCTACCACCTTATCGACATCCGCGAACCGGGTGAAAAATATACCCTTTTCAACTATCAACACGATTTCCACAACACCTACAGCGATATCCTCAGCCGTGGCAAGAGACCCATCCTCTGCGGTGGTACCGGACTTTATATCGAATCGGTGCTAAAAGGCTATAATCTACCTGATGTGCCGGCCAATCCAAGACTAAGGTTGGAGTTGGAAGAAAAAACAGTTGAAGAGTTGACCGGTATCCTGCAAAGTTACCGACCTCTGCATAACACCACCGATACCGACAGTAAAAAAAGGGCGATCAGAGCTATAGAAATAGAAGAGTACAAATCGAAACAAGAGAGTTCTGCCACCACGTTTCCTCCTGTAGAGAGTATTATCCTGGGGCTCGATATCGACAGGGAACTCCGGAGAAAAAAGATTACCACCCGCCTGCATACCCGTCTGGAGGAAGGAATGATTGAAGAGGTTAGACTCATCCTCGACTCCGGGGTATCACCCGAAGACCTTATCTACTACGGGTTAGAATATAAATTCGTCACACTTCACGTGATCGGCAGGCTAAGCTACGGCGAGATGTTCCAACAGCTGGAGATAGCCATCCATCAATTCGCAAAACGGCAGATGACATGGTTCAGGGGGATGGAACGCCGTGGATTCGTTATTCACTGGATTGAAACAAACCTGCCTATGGAGCAAAAACTACAATTGGCATATTCTTTTATAGCAAAAGAGTGAAGAATAAATATATTTTAGTTTCTATAATCCCGTTGAGATAAGAAAAATAGGATAAATGCATACAAATCGGGGTGAAAATTGTAATTTTGTGGTTCCATCAACAATCCAATTTTAGAAATTAACACCGATGATTAAAGGAATATTTCCCGTTGAGCAATTCAAACAACTCAACACTCCATTTTATTATTACGATATAGAATTATTGCGTGCTACCCTCGAGACAATCAAAAAAGAGACCGGGAACAAGCCTTTTCACGTGCATTATGCAGTAAAAGCAAATGCCAATCCGCGCATTTTGAAAGAGATTGCCTTTTTTGGGTTTGGAGCCGACTGTGTGAGTGGCAATGAAATATTGGCAGCGTTAGAATGTGGATTCACCCCGGATAAGATCGTTTTTGCCGGCGTGGGGAAAAGTGACCGTGAAATAGAAATTGGACTCAACAACAACATCTTCTGTTTTAACGTAGAATCAATTCCCGAGCTCGAAGTACTCAACGCATTGGCATCAGCAAAGGGGAAAACGGCAAGGGTAGCGTTCCGTATCAATCCGAATATCGATGCGCACACCCACAAATATATCACTACCGGACTGACAGAGAATAAGTTTGGCATCAACGAACAGGATCTTCCACGAATATTGGAAGTGGTGAAGGGATCGTCAAATCTTCAACTAATCGGTATTCATTTCCATATTGGCTCGCAGATCACCGATCTCAAATCGTTTGAAGACCTTTGCGTAAAAGTGAAAGAGTTGCAGGAATGGTTTAACAAACAGGGGATCAAACTACCTGTCATCAATGTAGGAGGAGGATTAGGAATAAACTACCAGCACCCTAACCACATCCCAATGGCAGATTTCGAATCCTATTTCCGGCTCTTTGAGAAAAACCTGCCACTACAGCCAAATCAGGAGCTGCATTTCGAATTGGGACGCGCAGTGGTGGCACCCTGTGGCTCACTCATATCACGAGTGCTTTTCGTAAAAGAGGGTATTCAAAAAAAATTCCTGATCCTGGACGCGGGAATGACTGATCTTATACGTCCGGCCCTCTACCAGGCATTTCACCATATAGAGAATATTACTTCCGACAAAGAAACGGCACTTTACGACGTGGTAGGACCTATCTGCGAATCGAGCGACCTGTTTGCCGAACAGATCAGGCTTAACGAAAGTGCCAGGGGAGACCTGATGGCCATCCGCTCCGCCGGCGCATACGGAGAAGTCATGGCATCGCGATATAACTGTCGGGATTTACCTCTATCCTACTTCTCTGATCAACTTTAAATTATGATAATCGACCAACTCACCCTGACTGAATGGATATTAGGAAGCACACTATTGTTTTGTTTCCTGATACAACTCTTTTTCTGGTTATTTTTCTATAAACGGCCTTATAGCTACCAAAAAAAGAGAAGGGAGACAGCTGTACCTGAGGAAATGCTACCCGCCATCTCTGTCATTGTCACCTCCAAGAACAGCGCTGAGGAATTGGCAAAAAACCTTCCATTCATTATCGAACAGGATTATCCCGATTTTGAAGTCATTGTGGTGAACAGGGGATCTACTGATGATACAGACATGGTGCTGAAAGCTGCCGAACAGAAATACCCCCGGCTTTATCATACCTATGTGCCGGCTGAGGCCGATGGTATCAATGAAAAGAAACTGGCACTCACATTGGGTATCAAGGCAGCTAAAAATGATTATCTACTGTTTACGGAAGCCTATTGCAGACCCTGCTCCAAACAGTGGATAAGAGAATATGGAAAAGAATTCACACAAGGCAAGGAGGTTATTTTAGGTTTCAGCAGGTTAGAGATTCCCAAAAAGACAGCACTACGGGGTTTTATGCTATATGATAATCTCATCCATCATCTGAAATTTCTCTCCATGGCCATTCTACGAAAACCGTTCATGGGAATTGGCCGTAACCTGGCTTACAAGAAAGAACTCTTTTTCAAACATAAAGGCTACTCTCCCATATTGAATTTGGAGGGTGGAGAAGATGACCTCTATATCAACAGGATCGCTCCTAAAAAAAATACCGGCGTAGTACTTTCCAGGGAGAGCATGACCGAGACTGACAGTGTGAAACATTTTTCCACATGGCGCACATTGAAGTCGCAATATCTCTATTCAAAACAATATTATAGAGGATTCTCTTTCCGTTTATTCGGGTTGGAAACATTCTCTAAATATCTTTTCTATCTCTCATTGATTTGTGCTATCATATTAGGAGTGGCAACCGGTAACCACGTACTGACAACTTTTTCCCTATTGCTTTTTATAATCAGATACGCAATTCAATGGAGAATAATCACCCTGGAAAGCCGTCTCTTTGGTGCAGGAAAATATCATATCAACCTCCTCTTTTACGATATCTTCCAACCTCTAAACAACACCCGCTTCAGGAGATATGCCATCAAGCGGAACAGGATAAGGAGATAAATACAAAAACAGATATGACAAGAATGACAGACAAAAGCTGTGAAAAGCGAATTAGAAAAGTATCATATAGGGCATAAGAAGAGGTTAATCAGTCAATCTGTCAGTCAAAAATAACTCCGTATAAAACGGGCAGGGTTAAATCGGGTTAATCGCTCTTCGTTTGCGTTAAAAGTGTTAAAAGCCAATCCAAAGCTAAAATAATTGCATGTTATTTGTCATATATTTGCAGAATATAGGATGCGTCCCTGACAAATTCAAACGAGTTTGACTTGTCTTTCGACTTTCATCATATTTGTAGTTATTAATGATAAAATCAACACACAAAGAATATGAACACAGGAAATAGTAAAAACGTATTCATCATCGTATTAGTAGCCATTGTAAGTTCAGTCGTCACTTTATTAGGTTACAATGTTATCAACAAGAACAACGGGAATAGCACATTCCCCGGGTTATCAGGAGAGAGGATTTCAGAAGAAGTCAGCGTTTACGCCAACTCTTTTGAACAGGACAAGAATGTAATGCTCGCAAATCTCACCACTTCGGACGGTTATCCCGATTTTACGGAGGCAGCAACCAAGTCGGTCGACGGAGTAGTGCATGTGAAAACTACCACAGTCACCCAACAGCAATACATTAATCCGTTCGATTTCTTCTTCGGATTTGGTGACCGTATGCCTTCTCAACCACGCGAACAGGTAGGATTTGGTTCAGGTGTCATCATCTCCAAAGATGGATACATCATCACCAACAATCACGTGATAGATAAAGCCAATGAAGTCTCAGTTACCCTGAATGACAACCGGGAATTCAAAGCCAAGGTAGTAGGCACAGACCGGATGAGTGATATTGCTCTGCTAAAGATTGAAGGAGAAGATTTCCCCTATCTCACCTTCGGGAATTCCGACGCTCTACGGGTGGGAGAGTGGGTATTGGCAGTGGGCAACCCATTCAATCTGACCTCTACGGTCACCGCCGGTATCGTGAGCGCGAAGAACAGGGGTAACGTCATGGGAGATGGATTGGGAATCCAATCGTTTATCCAGGTAGATGCGGCTGTCAACCCCGGAAATAGCGGCGGAGCATTGGTGAATACACGCGGAGAACTGGTAGGTATCAATACCGCCATTTACTCACAGACCGGTAATTTTGCAGGGTATGCTTTCGCAGTGCCCATCTCTATCGCAGGAAAGATTGCCGCCGACCTGAAAGAATATGGAACAGTACAGCGTGCCCTGCTGGGGATCCAGGCTCCCAACATTGAAAATATCAGGCGTCAGGATCCTGTAAAAGCACGTGAATTATCACAAATCAAAGGTGTTCAAGTAGAAGATTTCAGTGACCGTAGTGCTGCCAAAGCCGCGGGTATCCAGAAGGGAGATGTGATTGTTGCCATCAACGATGTAACTATCCGTAATTTTGCAGAATTACAAAGCCAGTTGAACAGATACCGGCCGGGAGACAAGATCACCGTAAAGGTTGACCGCAACGGCAACAGCAGATCATTCAACGTTGAATTGACAAACGATGAAGGAAATACAGAAATAACAAAATCTTCAAGCGCAGTGAGCTCTTTGGGTGCCAAATTCAAGCAAATACCCGATGAGAGGAAAAGATCATTGGGAATCTCAAGCGGTATTGAGGTGGAAAGTGTGGAAAGCAACGGGCTTTTCAGGAAAGAGGGGATCAACAAAGGATTTATCATCATGAGGATCAACAATACCCCCGTCAACAGTGAAAGCGACATAGCTAACATTGTAGCAGCCACCAATAATAGCCAGGATAAAGTGTTGCTTGTAGCTGGCTTTTATCCGAACGGCAGAACGCAATATATCGCCATTGATTTGACAAACAACCGATGAGCCATATTAATAAAGGTTAATTATAGCTTTTTAAGTAACAAAAAAGTAGTCATTCGTGTTTTATAGCAAAGGGATAGGGTGTCGTACCAGATTCCTTTGTTATAGTTTATTGAGGGCGGTGCTTAGCCCAATATCAGAAATATTTCGTACTTTTGCACCCCCTGAAATAATAGATTACAAGGTAACTCAGTAAGGATTAAATATAAATGAGACAATTAAAAATTACAAAATCAATCACAAACCGGGAAAGCGCTTCTTTGGACAAATACCTTCAAGAGATCGGCCGTGAAGACCTGATCACCGTGGAGGAAGAGGTCGAATTGGCTCAAGCCATTAAAAGAGGTGATCGCCAGGCACTGGAAAAACTCACCAGGGCTAATCTCCGTTTTGTGGTATCGGTAGCCAAGCAGTACCAAAACCAAGGATTGAGTTTACCCGACTTGATTAATGAGGGTAATCTCGGATTGATTAAGGCTGCCGAAAAATTCGATGAAACCAGAGGTTTTAAATTTATCAGTTATGCTGTTTGGTGGATTCGTCAATCAATCCTGCAAGCGCTAGCCGAACAGTCCAGAATTGTTAGATTACCATTAAACCAGGTAGGATCACTCAATAAGATAAGCAAGGCTTTTCAAAAATTTGAACAAGAGAATGAACGGAGGCCTTCTGCTGAAGAATTGGCCTTGGAACTCGATCTGTCAGTAGAAAAAGTAACAGACTCACTCAAAGTATCGGGCCGGCATATCTCCATGGATGCTCCTTTTGTGGAAGGGGAAGACAATAGCCTGTTGGATGTGCTGGTGAACGATGATGCACCTGTTGCTGACCGTACGCTGATCAACGAATCACTCCAGAAGGAGATTGACAGGGCACTCTCCACCCTCACCGAAAGAGAAAGTGATATCATTAAAATGTTTTTCGGCATTGGATGCCAGGAAATGACTCTCGAAGAGATCGGAGATAAATTCCAGTTGACGCGTGAGCGCGTCCGGCAGATCAAAGAGAAAGCCATTCGCAGGCTCAGACAAGACTCCAGGAGTAAACTATTAAAAACTTATCTAGGTTAATTCAGGAGTTGAATTTATTAGAGAAAAGTAAAAAAAACGACTTAAAATGGCTTTATCATCATGTTTTTGGTGATTTTTTACACAAGATTAGGCCATATGTGAAAATTAAGTTTTATATTTGTGATCCGAAGTAGGAATGAATCGGCTTCGATGAACATTATTCTAATGGAAATGTTATACATGAAAGCAGTGAAAATTGCGCTCAGTGTGTAATATGCGTGTAGATAAACAACAGAAAATAATATCGAGTTATTGTAATAAAATGTTTAATTAGAATTTAAATTTATGAAAAAGTTTAGTTTACTTTTATTCTCAGCTCTTATCGCTTTCAGCATAAGTGCGCAAGAAGTACAAAACGTTTCTCATGGTACAGTGTATCTGAAGAACAAAGCAAGTGATAATTGGTATATTGGTCTTGGCGGTGGAACCAACCTTTACATGACTAAAGGTGAAAACGATGCTAATGCAAGTTTTGGCGACCGTCTGGGATGGATGGGACAACTGGAAATTGGACGCTGGAACTCTCCAAACTGGGGTGCTCGTGTAGTTATCGACGGTGGTTTGATCAAACACGTTGCAAACGTACCTGTAGGTGCTGAACAGGATTGGGTAGGCGGTCATCTGGACCTGATGTATAATATCACCAACGCATGGGGCAGCTACAATCCTGACAGGGTTTATAGCCTGGTTCCTTATCTTGGTATCGGTTACATGTACGGAATGGATGATTGGAAAAAACCTAATCCTAACAATTCATTCTTCAAGGGTCAAAATCAGACATTGACTTACAATGTGGGTTTGATTAACAACTTCCAGCTTTCAAAGAGTGTGGCTCTTTTCCTTGAATTGGGATGGAGAGTATTGCAGGAAAACTTCGACGGTACTCCTACTGAAGGCGATTTTGATTATGACAGTATGTTCACAGGTACTGCAGGTATCAAATTCGGTCTTGGTGGAAAACAAGATTTCACTCCTGCCGAGCTGATGGATTACAACCTGATCAACGACTTGAACAGCCAGATCAACAGACTGCGTGCTGAAAACGAACAGTTGAGACTGAGACCGGAAAGTTGCCCGGATTGTCCTGAAGTTCAACCGACCGTTGTTTCTGAAGGTGTATACGTTCCTAACGTAGTATTCTTCCGCATCAATTCTGCGAAAATCGACAGAGGTCAGCAAGTTAGTGTTTACAACACTGCTGAATACCTGAAAGCAAACCCGAATGCGAAAGTAAATATTGTAGCTTACGCTGACAAACAAACAGGTACTCCTGCATACAACTTGGCTCTTTCTGAAAAACGTGCAAGGGCGGTTGCTGATGCATTGACAAAAGATCACGGAATCAATAGCGATCGTATCTCTATCGACTGGAAGGGTGATACCGAACAGCCATATGCAGAAAACGATTGGAACCGTGTTGCTATCTTCTTCGTAGACTAAGACAAAAATATAGCAGATAATAAAAATATCCCGGCCAATTGGTCGGGATATTTTTATTTGCGAAAACACTGATCCAGCTTATAATCAGCAGTCTTAAGTGAAGGATCTTAGAGGAATTGGAGAAATGCAACAACCAGCACTCTTTACTCTTTACTCTTTACTCTTTACTCTTT
>Ga0265293_10007140_pt1 | contig 17407 bp, 12 predicted proteins | sample Munlanlewell138R_FD_192505 | JGI IMG/M metagenome (GOLD analysis project Ga0265293, IMG submission 192505) | Leachate microbial communities from a municipal landfill in Southern Ontario, Canada - Leachate well 138R | ecosystem: Engineered > Solid waste > Landfill > Unclassified | place: Canada...
ACGTGCAATCTATCCGTTATGTTCTGGCTGTCGCTCAGTGCAGTTGCTCGGGACAAAGCGCCAGTAACTTCCGATATAACTCGCCATACTCCTGCAAAATCAGGCGTTCATGATAAAAGCGCTCAACCCTGGCAAAACCGGTTTGCTGTGCCGCATGCCAGCGCTGTGAATCTTCCAGCAAAGCCAGTACCGCACGTGCCATTTTCTCAGGACTGGCAATCGGCACTATCACCCCGGCATGGCCCAGTGCACGGTCTTCCTCGCACCCTCCCTCCAACAACTGCCGACAGGAACCAACGTCAGTACTGATCACCGGCACCCCGGCGGCAAAAGCCTCCAGCACCACCAATGGCAGCGCTTCACTGATCGAACTCAGGGCCAGCAAGCCCAGTTTTGGCAACACATCTTCGACCTGGCAAAAGCCCAAAAACCTGATGTGTTCCTGCATGCCCAGACTGTTGACCAGCTCATGGCATTCTCTTGCATAACCAGGATCTTCCAGTTCCGGGCCTATAATCCAGCCTTCAATATCCGGCATCTGTTTGCTGGCAATAAACAGGGTGCGGATAAAGGTTTTCACGTCCTTGATTGGTACCACACGACCAATCAGTCCGACTACCCGTGGAATCTCCGGGCTGCGTAAATAGCGTAACGCTGCCAACTTGTCGACATTGATGCCATTGGGAATACAGCGGGTTTTCGCTGCTGGTGCTCCATCATCAATTTGCCGCTGCCGGTTGCCTTCATACAGCGCCACAATTTCCTCGGCAGCCTGATAGCAAACCAGCCCAAGCTTTTCAAAAAAACGTACCCAGAGCTCCTGAAAGTAACCGGACCTGGCAATATCTTTCTCGAACACACTGCGGTTGTCCTGAATCCAGCGGCTTTGCAGCAGGTCGATCTTGCGCTCTTTGGTGTAAATTCCGTGCTCCGAAACCAGCAAAGGCCTGCCGGTCTGAAAGTGCAGCAAGGCTCCCAAAAAACCGGCATAGCCTGTAGAAACCGTGTGGTAAACCCTTGCTTTCGGCACGTTCAGCGCCAGTTCGGCCAACTGCCACAAAGGCTTGTGCATGATTCGCACAGTCCAGAAATAGTCGGTAAAAGATGGATCCGTAGAGCGCTCATAGCGCTCGGTGATCATCTTCCAGGACTCTTCGCTGTGCAGAAACTGCTGTTCATCCAGCTTGCCACCCTTGGCCATCATGGGCAGTACCGTGCGTATCAGACCGCCGATATCTTCAAGATTTTGCTTGTAACACAGACGATCATGCAAATCCGACATGCTGGCAAACGCTTGCCGGTCTCCTTTACAGCCACGGGTTTCCACCGCTGAACCCTGCTCATGAATATAGTGGGCCTCAAAGTGCAAGACGTTATCGGGCAGCTCATACCTGGGAGCAGCGTAGTCCTGCTTGCGTCCACCCAAAAATACAATGCCAAAACTGGTATCGGGAAACGTGCGGATCATCTGGTTTACCCAGGCCGAAACACCGCCAGATACATAAGGAAAAGTACCTTCCAGCAAAAACAGGACATCAACCTTGTCGGCTTTACGTTTTAACATAATCATGTCGTCCAATACTGAATGCTTGGCTGTAGCCGGGATGCTGCCAAACCGTTATCCAGTCCTGACAGATAACGACCAACAGCTGAAAACTGGTTTTGCTGAAAAGCGGCCTCGGCTTGCCATGGCCGCAAACGCTCATGTGGAAAGTCACAACCTTCAGCTCGTCGCAGGCAGTCAGCGGCAAGCTGCGGCTGCTGCTTGAGTAATGCGCTGCGCCCCAACAGGTACCACATCAACCCATCTTCCGGGTCTGTGGCCAGAACGGTCTGTGCATGCAGGGCTACCTTGTCCAGCACATACTGATGCACCTCTCCTGCAACCAAATGCTGATAACTCAGCTCCCAGTAGAGTTGCGCCAGCACAGCATGCAAGTGTATCCGTTGCTCATCCGGCACATTGCCATCGAGCAATTTCTGCCTGGCTTTGGCTATTTTTGCCATGATGCTCTTTTCAGCACCGTCAATCAGGCCGTATGCCAGCAACCTGAGCTCTTCCTGCTGGTCACTCAACAGGCGACGCAATACTTTTTCCGTCAAATGAATGGGCATGGCCTGCAAGGCTGTCATGGCCGACATGCGCTCATCTGTACTGCAGCCATTTTCCAGGCGAGCCCGCACTCTGCTGCCACCACCATAAGTCATGTTCTTGACCAGCTTCGCAACAAAGTCAGGTGCTTCGACCCGGTCTGCAGCAGCCAGCGGCATGAAGTTGTAACCAAACACAGCCAGCATCAGCCATATGAGAAAAAACACCAGCATCCCGACCACTGGCATAAACAAACAGCCGGCAAACACATACAGATACTGCCAATGCGTAGTTTCACTGTACTGCTGCAAAATAACGTTACCAGCGATGGCTGCCAGGCACAGCGAAGCCAGCACCTGCAACGCAAGAAATGTCAGCATCGAATCCGGTGCACCTGACGGTTCCAGCAAAGCCATCACGGCAGCAGCCTGCAACAGGATCGCCAGAATGGACAGCGCCACCCGCCAAACAGCCCTAAACATGACGTTCACACCGCTGCAACAACCCGGCCAGACAGGCTCCGGGCTGATTGCCGTCCACTTGACCTGTATGCACCGCAACACCAGCGCCTGCCAGATCCGTATTGAATTGTTGCTGTAACAGGGTATCGAGTCGCAGCAGGTAACCAACAATGCCGTTACTGTCTGTCAACGGCAGCAACAGCACTGCCACTCGCACAGGGCCATTGGCAAATGCCCATACCATGTCAAGCGTACGCTGCTGACGCACCACCTCATCAAACACTGAGCCGGCTACACCGGCGGCAGGAAGCTCCATTACCAGCAATGAGGATTCTGCGCCAATATCCAGCTGCAACTGTGACAGTCGCGCCAGCTCCAGTGCCATGGCTGCCGGACATCCTGGTACCATTTTTTGCACCTGACTGATCAGCGGCTGCGTCTCAAGTCCGTCAATGTAATAGTTCAACAACGCCATCAATAGCTGCAAATTGTCCTTGCCCAGAGCTAAAAATGGCATCCGTTGCACCAGCAGCATGCCTTTTAGTTCGTCATGCGGGTTTTTCATCGGAATGCAGGCAAGGTATGCGCTTTCTTTGCTGTCCAGTTCTTGCAGATGCACCAATACTTTATGTTCCAGTGCTTCACGCAACATCGGGTCAGCAGGCTCAAGCCGGCAACCATGTCCAATCGAGGCTGACGGCTGTGTTGCAAGCTCACCATCATGGACCGCATACACCGATGCTGTCTCCAGCTGACAATTCAGCGCCAGGAACTCCAGCACGTTGGCCATGTTTGGCAACGCTTCACCCGGATATCCGGCTGCCGACTGCTCTTTCAACCGGTTTATGGCATCCCGTAATGTCGCCGGTTGTGCAAGTAACTCCTTTTCCAGCCTTTCATGGGAAATACGCAATAAATAGTGATTGTTGGTCAGTGCTGCCAAACGGTCATGGGTGTAATCACTGATACCCTGCAAATGCCTGATCCGGCTGATCCAGATATCACTGAAATGCCCGGCCACTACGGTCAACAAAAAACCGCCAACATAGAATGCAGCTGGAAATGGCTGCTCTACAGTGGACGGAATCAGCACCAGCCAAAACACCAGCAGCACCAGTGCAGATAACAGCCCCGTCAAACTGCCATAACGCAGGGCAAACACCAGCGGAACCAGCCAGATCCAGGGAAAGCCGCTTTCTGCCAACAACGGGTCTGACGGTTTCAGCCAATAACATAGCCCTGCCAGTAACAAAGTACCCAACAGGGTTTCCAGCGTAGCGACCGGCCACTTGGTCGAAGGCGCAAGCAACCGGCCAAATTGCCAGACGCTACGGGTAACGTCGGTAGTGCGCCTGGAAGTGGACGCCGAATATTCCGGTTGCATGACAAGCTCCTTGTTATCTGGACGGTGATAATGGGGCCAACAGCTGGTTGGTCAGTTTTTGACTGACACCGGACACTCCGGAACGGCTCCAGCCGCTACGACTGCCGGTAGCACTCCAAACTGCCTGGCCACTTTCAAGATCAATCAGAGTGAACGTCAGCCCAGCCACCGGTTCGCCATCAACCCCGACCTTGTAGCGCCACTCTTCGACAGCACCGGTCAGTGCATAGCTGGCACCGGTACTGCGGGCCCACTTCAGGCCTTCAGTCGTCGACAACTCGACCGAGTTCATGATCAGCGCATTGGCGGTACGCTCCTGCTGATAGATATAAAGCTGCTCAAAACCTTTCTGGTGCAAAATGCTTTGTGCAATGCTGGTTGCCCGCTGCCCCGCATCCGGGGTTTCGGTGTAATTGATCATCGGCACTACCGCGATACTGTGCAGATCGGCAAGTTTTGGCGACTTGCCCACATCCAGTGTCGAGCAGGCACTCAGGCTGGTGGCCAACAATAGGGCTGCGCCCTGAGAAACTAGTTTACGTTTCATGATGTTCTCCCGGTTTTTTTCAACAACTGGATACAGTTAGGCGTTACGCTAGAAATTGATGTAATAGGAAACCAGCACCTGGTTGGTGCGCTGGCGGTTGCTGGTTCCCGTAGCTTCGTGCAAGTACTGCAATACCAAATGGTCACCGCCAAGGACCGGCCCTCCGACTCCGGCGCTGGCAACTGGTCCGTTGCCGTTTTTGTTGTCATGGATGTAACCGATGTCGACAAAGGGACGCCAGGCACTTTTTCGTGTCGTGAAATCACTGTTGCCAAAGCCGGTCATGATGCCGTAGCGACGGAAGTTTTCCGGCACCAGCTCACGGTTGGACGGCGCCGTCTGATCCGGATTCAGGCGCGTCAGTGCCGGATGCAGCTTGTCTTTACCGCTGGCCGAGTAAGTACCCTGCCCGGCAACCAGGCGGACATTCCAGTCGGGATACGCGTGATAGATCCGATAGCCCAGTTCCTGGTTGAACTCAGTCCCCTTGGCTATCTCGTCATGCTTTTGACTGTAAAAGCGCGCCAGCTCGACGTTGGCACTGGCAAACCAGCGTGAATTTTCAGGCTGCCAGGCCATTTCCAGATCAAGCATGTTTTTGTAACCGGCAACCTGCAGGTAAGGCGACAGGCTGGTGTACTGTCGCCAGCCCAGGGTCGCCGAAGGCACCCAGGTACCCTGTCGGTTGACTTGCGCAAAGATCCTGCCAGTAGCAAACGATTTGAAGCTGCTACGCTGCCCCAAAGAGAGCGTAAAATCATGCTTTGACGTGCGGTCATGAATGCTCAATTCCTGTTCATGATCGGTAGAAGGTACCCAGGCAATATCCTGTTTGCGCCTGATGCTCTGACGGCGAGTGATGCTGCGGGCGGTAATGCCATAACGATTGGTCAGCTTAAGCCGGGCAAATACATCCAGTGCATCCGTATCCAGGGCTTCGGCACGCCCCAGCTGCAGGCTGACTCCCACGGCGGACTTGTCTGGCCATAGCACCTCGGCCAAATCTTCATGCATGGCATCATTGGCCGGAGTGGCATCCAGTCCGGCAAACAGCAAACTTTCAAGCTCGCTGGTGCGCTGGTTGACCAACAAGGCAGCTGCCTGGTTGTAATAGGCAATCCGGCCTTTACGCCGTTCCAGCAGTTCCCCCGCTGTTGTTGCATCTTCCTCAGCCAGTGCCAGACTCATTTCATAGTCGGCATTACCCGGCAAGTCAGCAATTGCAGGATGAGCCAGCAGCATCCGTGCGCGCTCATAAGCTTCCCGCTCCATAAACACGCCAAGCCCTGCATAAAAAGTAGCCGGCACTGGTGCTTCGGGGGCAGTCTCAGCTGTGATTGTGGTGGTGGAATCCAGCCCTTTTATATTACCCAGCCGTGACTGATAGCGTATCTGTGGGGCAGACAGACGCATGTCTTGCATAAACAACTGATTCAGGGCCATGCTGGCTCTCTCCGCGTTAACCAGTCGCGTTGCCAGAACACCCCGTGCCTGCCACCACTCCAGCTGCTGGTCTGCCGGTACAGGCGGCAGAATCCCGTCAGTGTCCTGCGGTGTGGCGGCCAACTTTGCATGTAGCCCCTGCCAAGCCTGGCGATACAACAAAAGAGCCAGCTGGTCATTGCCGTTTTGCTGCTCGGCATCCGCCAGCGCCATCACCCAAAGCGGATCTTTTTGTACTTCTTCCGGCTGCATCCGCAATAGCTGGACAGCTCGCCGGGTTTTACCCAGACGTAAATAACCGGCAGCAAAAACCTCACGATAACCCGAGTTAAGCCTGAGTAATTTACGCCACTCGTGCAGCCGCTGCGCCAGCTCCGCATCGCTGCCATATTCAACCAGAGCCCACAAATAAGACACTTTGACATCATCATTGGCGGGTGCAACATTCACCGCCTGACGAAAACTGTCTACCGCTTCCGTCCACTGCCGCTGATGCAGCAAATAACGACCGCGGACCAGCAGCGAACTGGCTGAACTGACCAGGTTGTCTTGCTGCTCACGGGTCAGTTTCCCGATAATGTCACTGATCCGGTTCCAGGCCCTGAGTTCTGCATAATTCAGCAAGGTAGCGTCCAGCGCTGCTTTTGAATTCATTTCCTGCTGCAGATGAGCATCAGCAATGCGCGCGGCGTCCATGGGGGAGTGAACATAAAAATATGTCATCCCGGCAAGATCAGCCGGTGTTGCCTCACCGCTGGCAAGCAAGCTGCGATAGGCACGGTCAGCATCTGCGCTGCTTTGCAACACGCGAGCCAGCTCTGCATACAGTCGCCAAAATCCGGCAGTTTCCGATGTTTCTCCAACGTGTCCGGCCTGTTCACGCAACAGCTGCAAAGCTGCTTCATCCTGACCCTGCTTGTATTTCAACCGGGCCACTGCTGTCAGGTGTATGGCTTTGCCGGCCTGATCAATTTGCACCAGTCGCTGATACAGCTGCTCCGCCTTGTCATCATGGCCCGCACGCTCGGCCAGCAAAGCATAACGCTCCAGTAATACGGTACTGCGCGAGCCTGCGGCCTGACCCTGCAGAAACTGCATGGCCCGCTCTGGCTCACCCAGCCGCTCGTAGGCCAACACCAGCTCGTCATACAGATCCGCATGTTGGGTGTGTTGCGAATATCAAACTGCAGGGCCTGCAAATAACGCGCATCGTCATTCAAGCCAAGACTCAACCGCCTGACATGCCCCCATGACACTGCCGAGTCGGTAGCCACTGCATGACGACTCCATGCTTGCAGAGCCAGCCCTGGCTGTCCGTTCCACTCTGCAACCTGTGCCAGACGCGGATTCCATACTTCGGCTGGCAAGCCTTTAGCCAGAGCTTTATTGGCAATTTCCATGGCTTTGGCCAAGCTGCCGTTTTCCACATAGACCTGATACAGAAGCTCATAATCACCATTACCCACCACCGCAGTGCTTGCTGTGGTAACCGGCTCTGCTACGTCGGCTGTTTCTATGGCAAGTGAAACTCCTGCTATTCCATTCGGCCTGCCCAGCAAGCCCCTACTTGCCGCCAAAAACTCATAGCCGGCACTCCCGCGTACTTGCCGGACAGCTATGGCCAGCCAGCGGGCAGGCACAGCCAATACCGAGTCTGCAAGGTCAGCCATAAACATGGCCGGACCAAACATTAACGTCGGCTGATGAGCACTCAGTTCAAGTAATCCAGCCAGCTTTTGTGCATATTTATTGACCAGGTCAGGACGATTGGCCATCCGGGCCAGGCTCAACAAGCGGATCACGACCTGCCGGTCATTTTCTAGTCGGCCAATATGCTGTTCGGCTAGAGTACAAGCCAGTGCGGCCTGGTCTCCGGACTCCAGCACAGCCAGCGCCTGTAAAAAATATCCGCGCTCCTGCGGTACGCTGGTGGACAAGGCCGCTGCCGCAAACAGGCTATCAGCTGCTGCTTCATATTCTTGCCGGGCAAATGCCAGATCTGCTGCCAGCTGATGCCATTGCAAGGCTTGCGCTGAGTCAGCTTGTGCCAGCTGCCGGTAATACTGCAAAGCCACATCATAAGCACCTGCTTGCGCTGCCATGGTGGCAAACTCTGTTTGCAGCCCGATGCTCCAGGCATAGTCCAGAGTGCCACGCAGCTCATCTCGCAATGTTTGCAAGCGCGGTGTACGCTGACTGTCATGTTCGGTCACTTCATACGCCAGTTGCTGGGCCACATGAACCCGCAAGTACAACGCCTGTTTCTTCATGCCGTCATCAGTGGAGTCCAGCTGCTCCATATGTTCGGCCAGTGCCAGCGCCTGCTCTCTACGGTTCAGCTTCAGATACTGCTCGCCCAGCAACACCAGCCGTTGTGTTGAGTCCGGCTGTAGCCGCAGCCAGGCCTCAAGATAAGATACAGTCAGTTCCGATGCAGGCTCACCGGAAAAATAATCATCCTGCTGGCTTTCGCGCTGAAAAGCGGCGATCAGCGCCACCAGGACACTACCCCCCAGCAACACAACAATCAAAAAAGGGCTTAAACGCTCGCGCCGGTTATTCACAGTCCACCTGTACCTGGTGGTAAACCACCTGTTGCCCTGCATTGCCTTGCACCACAATCTGGCTCAAAGCCCCTCGCAACTCCGGTCGTACCGGTTTGCCGTTAACCCTGACCCGGCAACCTGCTGCTTCTTCCAGCCAGACAGCCGGCCGGTAATACCCGCCAAAGTCGAACGCCAAGTTTTTCCCGCTGCGCTGCACATTGCGTACAAAACCTGCTGCCTCGCTGATTCTGGGCATACGGACCGGCTGTACAGCAGCCATGCTGAAGCTGACTTCATCACTGGCCATATGCACATATAGTCCGCCCGGTCCTGGCACATAGCCGGTAATGCCGCTGGCTGTGGACAGATCTGGCACTCCTTGTCCCGGCCAGCGCAACTGCCGCATGTGCTCCCCCGAACGAACTATCCAGCGGTCGCCTTCCCGAGCAACCACCACATGCCTCCAGTCCAGCACGCGCTGAATATACTCGGTGGTATAAATGGGCAAAACATCCTGCTTTAGCGTTTGCTCAAACAGGCTATGCAAGGCTTTCAGGGATGAAGGCTTGGAAGCTGAATAAGAGTGGTAATAAATATTGACCGGTTTGATACGTAACGGATGATTGGTCAGCTCAAAGGTTTCCAGCGCACGCCGGAAACCATAAAAAGGCCCGGTCCAGTCATTGGTGTACAGGTTTTCATTCATCACAGCTGCGTACACCTGAAACTCATCATCACCATCGCCTTTGGCTACTCCATATGGCCCAATTTGGGTCCAGGTATTATTGGAGCGGGTAATCGTGGTATTACCGGCGTTGATATTCAGCACACCGGCGGCGGCAGCTTTTTTCAGGCCAATACGTGGCGGAATCGCATCACCTGACCAGAAAATTGCTTTGACCTGTTTGTTCTCTGGTGCCAACTCCCGGTTGATGTAGTCAATACTTCCAGAAATTTCTTTGTCGATATCAAAGTCATAACCAGGAATCTGCAGTGACGAAACACCCTCGGTATACCAGTTGCCCAGCTGCTCCCGGCCGTGCTTGATACCTGTGTCCGGGTCCACATGCGACCAAAAATACGGGTGCGAATAGGTATGGCTGGCTATCTCGACATTGGGCAGCGCAAAAATTTCGCGGGCGATCTTTTCCAGTTGTGGGCGTGCCTGCTTGTCCATCTCGGTCAGTTCGGCCTGAATGATCGACATGCTCATGGGTACCGGATAACGCTTGAATACTTCATCCTTGAGAATTGCACTGCAAAACTGTGGAGCGCTGCCCGTTTGACTGAACTCACCATATGACAAGAAGCCATCGCCATCCACGTGGGTAAAAAACAGACGGCGTCCATTTTCTGTGGTGACATCGGGTACAGGCATTTGCGGCAAGCGTAATGCCTGCTGTAAAAATAGCATCGGGTTGATAATCCAGCGCTGCTGCTCAAGGCTGTCGAGATAAACCACCGCATTGTTATCTACAACAAAGCCACCCCACGGAGTGATTGCAGCTGCGTCGTATATATAACGTCCGCTCTTCAGGCGCAGTAAGGTTTTGCTATTGCTGCCCACACGCGCTCCAAGTGCATCACGAATATCCGGATTAACCGCAGCCTCAAATCCCAGCATTTCGTCTTGCTGCAGAATTTCGGGTTTACTATCAAACGACACTCGCTGTTCCGGTACAAACTCCAGATCCAGCAAGGGCGCATTTTGCATGTTCAGGGCAAAACCGAAGTCGTTAAACACTGCAACCCGCAAGCCTTGCTCAATCTGCTGCAACAACCAGCTCTGTAGCATCAGCGGGTTGCTCACATTGCTGTCACCAGCCAGAACGATACCTGCATAGCGGTCATTACCTATGTCGTTTGGCAGCGGGTTATTCAGATCCGCATATTCAATGTCGTACCCCAGGTAGTTGAGCGGCATGGCCAGATTAAGCACACCAAAGCTTTCATCCAGCGGCTGCCCATGCTCCAGTTGCTCCAGCAGTAAAACCTTGCGCGGCATAACTTCAATCCGGCCTTGCCCAACCACATCCATGGCAGCATTGGTAACATAGGGCTGCAGCCTATCGGCCAGTAACTGTCCGGCCAGCTGCCTCTGACAAGCCTTGTCCCCCGTACTGCAGTAGTCGATAGCAATCACATCCAGATCGCTCTGTTGTTGCAACAGTCTGATGTCTGTCAGCGCAGCATTACGCACTACTGCCGGGACTTTGGCCATCAACCCGCCAAAGCCTTGTTTTTGCTGATATAAAGAATCCACGACCAGTCCGGCAAGCTGGTCGGCATGAGTTTTTGCCAACCCTGTATGGTTGCGTACCAGCAAAGCCAGCTCCGGATAACGGAATGCCAGCTCCTCAACCAGCGCAACCATCACCTGACGCCGCTCCGGTGTCTCATCACCGATGCCACTCAAGTCATCAAGCAACAGCCCCTGATAGCCAGCCTGCACCAGTGGCTGTACCCGCTCGCTCACATAACGGGCTGCCTGTTCCTGATGCTTTTGCCAATCGCCAGAACGCACAGTCAAGCGGGCAAACCAACGCGTATGCGGTGTGTTTTTCATATTGGGTAAAGTTGTTCGTGACGGCTCGACCACCACCACATCAAATGCCCGCAGCTCATCCAGCGGCAAGTTGCTGCCATAGTAAAAAGCCACATTGCCAAGGTTGCCGGAATCAGCAGGCAGCGCATAAGCACCGTGCGCCAACAGTAAACCGGCAAAACAAAAACACCAGACCCGGCATGTTTTCACAGACAAGAAAAACATATTCATTGGCATTACCACACATCAAGCAACGGTATTTGAAAAGCCTGTAGCCGGCTTCACCGTGGACCTCCTGTCCGCACCTTCTAGCCGCTTCACACAGATTGTCCGCTCTGTTATCAGTCGTTCCGAACGATCAGTCAGGAGGCTGACATACCCATGGTTTTTATATTCTATGAGTGTCGATATTCCGTCACTTAAGCCGATAGATTTAAACGAGGACAAAAGCGTCAAATAAAATGTATTCCTATTTGCCATCATTCGCCAGCAAGATTCCACTCGATATGTGACAGGCATCACATTGCATGGCGTTTTATGTCTGTTTGCCGGAGTTTTTCATGTGTATTCACTGTCCCGCACCGGAAAAGCAGCAGCTTTGTCAGGCTTCTGACAATAAAAAAGCCATCCCTGTGCAGGGATGGCTTCGCCAGTATTTTGGCTGATCTTCGCTGTTAGCAAAAATGCTCTAAACAGGCTTAGCTCCCATCAGCCCACTGGTCGCCAACAATAGGACCAACAGCATCAGCAACCAAATCAGGGCAAACACTTGCTGCTTGCCGGTAGCCGTTCTTTTCTCCGCCGTTTGGTGCTGCCAGCGGCCCAAGTTTCCATTTAACAAGAAACCAAACACCACATACAGTGGCAACAGCAGAATACTGATCAGCAGCCATTTTTGATCCAGCGGCATGGCAGCCCAATGCGTCAACCACCAGCCGCTGACCGGCAATGACAGCCAGAGCAGGGCAAATACCGGCAAGCTGATCTGACGGGTACGGCGCAGCTTGTTGTACAGCACCTCAGTCCCGGCATTGCGTGCTCGCCACAGCATCACGCCATGCACCAGCAGTCCCAGCATCAGCAAAACCGCTGCTGCACCGTGCAGAATGCGTACCGTCAAATAATATTCCATGGTTATGCCTCTTATGCCAAAAACAGCTGATAAGCGGGGTTATCAGTTTCTTCCCAATACGGATAGCCCAGTGTGGCCAGTGTTTGCTCCAGTTCAGCAGACTCGCTCTCGTTGACCTGCAGCGCCGCCAACACCCGCGCATCGGCTGCCCCATGGTTGCGATAATGGAACATGGAAATGTTCCAGCGTCCGCCCAGCTGATTGAGGAAATTAAACAGCGCACCAGGACGTTCGGGGAATTCAAAACGAAAAACCCGCTCGTTGCTCACAGCATCAGCATGACCACCGACCATGTGGCGGATATGCAGTTTGGCCAACTCGTTACGGGTCAGGTCCAATACCGGAAAACCTTGGTCCTGCAACGAAGCAATCAGAGCCTTGCGCGGATCGGTGTCGGGGTGGGTTTGTACACCGACAAAAATGTGCGCCTGACCATTGGTGTGATAACGATAGTTGAATTCAGTAATTTGGCGCGTACCCAAAGCCTCGCAAAAGCGTTTGAAGCTGCCCGGTTGCTCGGGAATGGTCACCGCAATAATGGCCTCACGCCGCTCGCCCAGCTCGGCACGCTCAGCGACATAGCGCAGGCGGTCAAAGTTGACGTTGGCACCGGAATCAATCGCCACAAACGTCTGGCCACTGATGCCATTTTTGTACACATATTTTTTAATGCCCGCTACCGCCAACGCACCAGCAGGTTCGGTGATCGAGCGGGTATCGTCGTAGATATCCTTGATTGCGGCACAAATTTCGTCGTTATCGACCGTGACCACATCATCAACATAATGACGGCACAACTCGAAGGTGTGCTCGCCAATCTGACTGACTGCGACACCATCAGCAAACAGGCCGACCTGTGGCAGAATCACCCGCTCATCCGCCTGCAACGCCTGCTGCAAACAGTTGGAGTCTTTGGGCTCCACGCCAATCACCCGAATTTCCGGACGCAGATATTTGATATAGGCAGCAATTCCCGCCAACAATCCGCCGCCGCCACAGGGGACAAAAATCGCATGCAAATCACCCTGATGCTGGCGCAGGATCTCCATCGCGACAGTGCCTTGGCCGGCAATCACATCCAGATCATCATAGGGGTGGATGTATACATAGCCTTTTTCCTCCACCAGTTGCAGCGAATGCTCCAGCGCCTGCGGAAATGCTTCGCCGTGTAATACCACTTCGGCACCACGGGCACGCACAGCATTGACCTTGATTTCCGGCGTGGTCTTCGGCATCACAATAGTGGCGCGAATACCCAGAAACTGTGCCGCCAGGGCTACGCCCTGGGCATGGTTGCCAGCCGACGCCGTAACCACACCACGCTCACGCTCGGCCTGGGTGAGCTGAACAATTTTGTTGTAAGCACCACGAATCTTGAACGAAAAAACCGGCTGTAAATCTTCACGTTTGAGCAGAATGTTGTTACCCAGCCTTTCTGACAGTTGTCTGGCGGCGTGAATCGGAGTTTCTACAGCCACATCATAGATGCGGGCATTGAGGATTTTTTTGATGGTATGTTCAAGCATGATGCAATCTGTGTACCGGAGCAGTGAAGAATAAGAACCGAGTGTACTCTACAGACCGACTGCCAACCATTATAATGGCGAAATTATGTATTTTTGGAGTTTGACGTGAGCCAAGACCAGCTAAAACAGGCCGTAGCCCAGGCCGCCATTCAGGAAATCCTGCCCCGCTTGGACAAGCACTCCGTGATCGGTGTCGGCACCGGCTCCACTGCCAACTTTTTTATTGATGCACTGGCCGCTTACAAGGACGACTTTGCCGGTGCCGTGGCCAGTTCCGAAGCCACCGCCGAACGTCTCAAAAGTCACGGCATTGAAGTCTTCGACCTGAACAGCGTAAGTGGGCTGGAGTTCTACATTGATGGTGCCGACGAAGCCAACCCTCATCTGGAACTGATCAAGGGTGGCGGAGCTGCCCTGACCCGGGAAAAAATCGTCGCTGCCGTAGCCAAGACTTTTATTTGCATCGCAGATGACAGCAAAAAGGTCGAGTTTCTTGGCAACTTCCCGCTACCCGTCGAAGTCATTCCCATGGCCCGCAGCTATGTCGCACGGCAAATCGTCCGCCTTGGTGGTGATCCGGTCTACCGTACCGGAGTGATCACTGACAACGGCAACGTGATTCTGGATGTACACAACATGCAGATCACCGATCCGCGCGGTCTGGAAGAGCAGCTCAATGCGATTGTCGGCGTAGTTTGCAACGGTCTGTTCGCTGCACGCCCTGCTGACGTTTTGCTGCTAGGCAGCAAAGATGGCGTACAACGGATCATCAAAAGCTGATTGCTGGCTGGAAGCCTGCCATATTGCTGCAGGCTTCCGGTTTATTGTGCCAGTACCCTGGTTGCACCTATCGGCTGCAATTCCTTGTCCAGCAAATGAGTCAGGTAAGGCTGTCCATCCTTGTTGACCCGGAACAGGCCATAAGCTGCCTGCTCGTAACGTCCGGCTGTACCTTCCTGAAAGAAAAACGCATTGGTGGCAATCTGCACTCCATGATTGCGTCTGCGATACTGCAACCGTTGCTGTGGCGCATGTAGCGCCTGCCCCTCATCCAGAGCGACAAATCTGGACACGCCCAAGGCATCCGCTTGCACTATAACTACACCTCCGGTTTGATCTGTCGGTATAGCTCGCTGTATGTCGCGGGCCACATCATAACTCAATGCCATGTAGTCGCCCTGCATCAACGAGCGTGGATCAACCGGAGCCAGCTGTAAAATAATCTGCTCACCATTGGCCAGCACCTGTTCGGTACGCCAAATGGAAACATTGATTCCCGTCAGCAACAACAGCAGTACGACAAAAACTCCTACCTTGCGCATGACTCGCTCCCTGTTTGTCCCCTTCTGGCAGCCAGCGGTAAGCGCAGCAGCCAAACGCGCAACAACCACAGCAAAACGGCCAGCCCCATTAAAATATACGACTTCACCAGCAAGGTTTGCTCAAGGTTGTAGTAATACAGCAACAGTACGGCCAATAGTGCCAGCAAGTGCGCAACCCAGTACGAGTGCCACCCTCGCCACCAGGCCAACACCAGAAGCGGTACCAAGATGGCCACACCCGGAATCAGCCAGCCAGACAACAAAACCAGCATGCCCAGCGTCAAGACAAACAGGCGTAACTCTGTCCTCTGTATGTGGTTGACCAGCATCCACAGCAAGAAGGCGGCATTTACCAGCGCCAACCACAATGGCTGCGCTGCTGCGAGCGGACCATACTCATGTACCAGCCAGCTTTCCTGTTGCGCAATCAGCCAAAGCCAAAGTACTGCTGTCAGCCCTTGTTTAAGTGGTCGTAACCAGCTATTTATGCCCGCACAACCAGTGTCTGCCAAATAAGTACAACCCGCTGCAAGCAACAACAAAGCCTGCAACACAGCCAAAGCCGGCTGTAAGTCATGCGCCACGGCAAACCTGCCCAGAGCATCGACTCCAGCCACCACAAATACCAGCACACACAGAGTACGAACAAAACTATTGCGCAGCACAATAAACAATGGCACCTGTAACAGAGCCAACACACCACCCGTCAGCCAGTCCTGCAACAACAGAAACAGAATCAGCAGCCCCTGACCGGTCATTGCTGCCGCAACAGCCAGTTGCTGCACAAACAGGTCTTTTCCCTTGCCTTCCAGCCAGATGGCACCGACAAACAAGGCGATGCTGGCCACAGCCACATAGGGCGCAAGTTCTGCGCCTGTCATGCTCACAACAGAGCCAAGAAAAGCCAGTGCTGCCAGAAAGCAGGATTGCGCTGCAAGCCAGGCCAGTGTCGTAAAAAACATGCGTAAATACAGTGGTTGCTGCCCTGTTTCCGCCAGCCTGGACCAGCTTCTCTGTAGCCAGCTGCGAGCAGCAAATGTCATGGCCAAAACAAAAATGCCCTGCAACAAAAACAGTACATAAGTATCCGCCGATAGCTGGGCCACCAATGCCATGCCCCACACACAGACCGACAAGATGCACAGCAACAACAACGGTCGCTGGCGGCTACGCCAATAATACAGAGTAGCAAACAGCAGCAAGGCAGCCAGCCAAACCACAGAGCCCAGCACCGGCATCATTGACACATCCCACATGGCTGCCACTGCCCAGCAGGTACTGACAACCAGTAACCAGGCCACCATCAAAGCATTGGTAACACGCCAAAACCTTGCCCGGGTTACCCATGCCATGCGCGCCACCGGCATCCACAGCAACAGGTTAAGTCCCAGCATTGCTGCAAACCGCACATCCCACGACACCTGGGGAAACGTATAAAGCGCCAGCAATATAGCCAGGTTAAGCAACAACATGAACAAAATACCCAGCCAGCGACTACGAGCCAGCAGCAGCCAGGGCAACAACATTACCGCCCACAATAAAAACAACTCAAAGTTGTCCGCACCGGTTTGATAGATTTGCCCGATCAGGGCCAGCAGGAGCCCCAACAACAAGCCAGAGGTCAGCAGCCCGCTTTGTGCCACCCGGTGCTGTAAGGGGTATTTAAGCAATGCCAGCATGGGCACACATACCAATATCTGGGCCAATCCGATTTTTTGCAGCCGTCCCATGGCATCCCAGTTGTAAGCGAAGAAGAATACGACTGCACTGCTGGCACACAGCAACCCGCCCAGCAGCAGCAAACGATCAAGAAAATGTTGTGTTTGCCTTTCATCCGGCTTGAGCGGACCTGACCGAACCACTGCTACTTCTGTTTCCATACGTTGCAAAACTCGATAAATAGTGTGTGTAAAGAACTGTACACCTGTCGTTAACTGGCGACCAAGTTTTTCAGTGGCTCAGGCTGCATCAGTCCTGCCAGCTTCTCAGTGCTGACAAACTCAGTTTTCCGTAGGAATAAAACGATAAAACAGGTTGGGCTCACCGACCACATAGATCACACCATTGGAGTCAATGGCCACCCCTTCTGCTTGCTTGATATTTTTATACAGTCCATTGAAACCCATGATAAAACTGAGAAAACTAACCGGTTCGCCCAGCTCGTCCAGCTCCAGCAGTAACCCGGAGTCATCTGACAAAACCAACAAGTGCCCTGTGCCCGGATCGAAGGCCAAACCGGAAATATCACGCACAAACAGCTCCTCACCCGGCAACCTGTCCAGACGACCGAAGCTGTTGTTGGCCAGATCAAACTCCAGTGTATAGAGCGCATACGGATTACGTTCTTTGGCCAGAATAAAGCGTGAGTTGGCTGCATCCCAGGTCAGCCCTTCGAGTCCCTTATTATCG